>Ga0137306_101277_pt1 | contig 26619 bp, 31 predicted proteins | sample Inofroosms_March_FD_97187 | JGI IMG/M metagenome (GOLD analysis project Ga0137306, IMG submission 97187) | Mouse cecal microbial communities from Vienna, Austria - N-Acetylneuraminic and N-Acetylglucosamine D2O microcosms_March | ecosystem: Host-associated > Mammals > Digestive system > Large...
AATGCAATACTTGAAATGGGGCGGGTAGCTTTACCATTTCCGCCGGGCTGTTCGGTATTCCTGGGGCGGCATGGAAAACCGTTCGATGAAAAGCTTCCGGAAATGGCTGACATTGGAATATCCGACCTGTTCGGAGATCTCACTCACAGACAGTTCACTCCCTTCCAGCAACGCGGCCGCGTGATTGAGCCGGATCTGCCGGATATTTTTGGAAAAACTCATCCCGGTATAGTCTTGGATCAGCCGGATCAGATGCCGCTCGCTGTAATGGAAAAAATCCGCCATTTCTTTCAGGCTGATGCTCTGGTAATTGTGCTCCATATATTTCAGCAGAAACACGAAATCAGGCTCGTCATTTTCTCCGGTTGGATTCGGAATAAATACATCCTTCTCATGGCTGCGGAGCAGAAGGGAAAAGAACAGCTCTGCAATCTGATTTTTTACCGCATTTTTGTATCGTTTATCAGAGCATTCCTCACGATAGAGATATTCCAGGATTCGGAACAGGCTTTCGTCATGCCCTGCATGGAATAAAAGATAGGAATGCTCTTTATTATGATAAAGTGTTTTTCGAAAAAAATCTCCCAGAATCGTTTTGTTGGTCAATGTATTTAAAAATGCCGAGTTAAATGTGCTGGACCGGATCAGAATATTGATCAGCAGGCAGTCGTCATCGGCGGCATGGATGGCATGGATGGTTCCCGGCGCCATGATCAGTATATCCCCCTGAGATAAATGCTGCTGCTGGCCGTTAATGTAGTGACTGCAGGCTCCTTCTACCAGACAGGCAATCTCGAAGAAGTTGTGGGTGTGGAGGAAAGGCGGAAGATAACGCAGATGCCTTGCAATCAGAAGGTCATCCCCGGAAGCGATGAAGGATTCCTCCAGTTTATGGTCAATTTGGAAATGGATGTGAAAGCGCTCCTGAATCTCACGGTTGATCTCTGCCTCATGATTCACCTCCACTCTGTGCCCGGCTTCCGGTGCTTCCGCAATAGAACAGTCCTTATTATGGGACTGTAGATACAATTCTCTGAGATAATCCTCAATTTTAAAATCCATATTGTCCGCACTGCGTGGAGAGTACATAGTGCTGAAGTTGTAGCAGCTCTGTTTATAAGGTTTCATAGCGCGCCCTCCAAAAAAGTTCTGCCTTAATCATACCATGCGTATTCCGGGTTGTCACTTATTTTCGGGCCAATGTCATTTTTCGTGCTGTTTATCGGATGATCAAATTGCTATAGTAATCCTGGGATTTACAGATACATAAAATCCGATACCTGTTTTCTAAAAATGAGAGGAGAGAGAAAGGATGTCAAACAAACCTTTACAGACAACGAAAAAAGAAGCAACCCCGGCATTTACATTTTTTTATGCAACCTCCGCCTACGGCCCGGCAGCTATTATGGCTGCGGTCGCGGCAACTTTTATATCTCCGTTTATGACGGATACGATGCTTCTGCCGGCGGCAAGCTGCTCAGTGATCATGTTTATTTCCAGCTTGTGGGATGCAGTGAATGATCCTATGATGGGCGTGATCGCCGACCGGACCAATACGAAATGGGGGCGTTACCGTCCATGGCTGATTCCGGCACCGGTGCTTCTGACAATCTTTTCCACGCTGATGTGGGTAAACCCAAACCTGCCCACCATGGCAAAGGCTGTTTTTTTCTTAATTGTGTATATGGGCTTCGGCATGACCAGGACCATGTATACCATGCCCCATGTGGCGCTCCTGCCGGCCTGCGTGAAAAGTGACAGTGAGAGAAACCATGTGATCCATTTTGGCGCGATACTGAATACGGCAGCATTTTCTATCGCCTCATCCTTCACTCCGCAGATGAAGGCATTTTTTGAAAATGTATTCCGCATAGATAATGGATATGTACCGATGATGCTTGTATTCGGTCTGATGTCGTGTGTGACCTTCTGGGGATTGTTCAGGACTTCAGAAGAAAAGTATGTCGTGCAGTCGGAAGAAAAAGCAAATGCAAAGGATATCTTCAGAGTGCTGGGGGAAAAAGAACTCTGGCCGCTGCTGATTGTATGGCTTACGTTTTTCATTGGGTACGGACTGAATTTTGGAACAGCGGTATACTATCTCATGTATTATCTGGAAAATCCCGGGTTGATTACCCCGTTTTTTTTAATGCTGACCGTGACCGGATTTATCGCAATCACCTTCCTGTTCCCGCTCATGCTTAAAATCTTCAGGACAGGGCAAAGGGTATATATTTTTACTCTGATTGTAAGCGGAATCCTGTATTTACTGCTGTTTTTCTTTGGAAAATATAATGTGATGCTGATGCTCGTGCTCTCCGGCCTGGTGAATCTGGTGACTACCCCGCAGCTTGCGCTGATGTCAATCCTGACCATTGATGCCATTGACTTTATGCAGTGGAAGACCCGCAGGAGTTCAAACGGAGTGATCGCTTCTATCAAAGGCTTTGCCGAAAAATGCGGAACCACCGTGGTCAATACCGGCATTCTGGCAATCCTGGCCGTATCCGGCTATATACCCAATGCCATCGGGCAGGAACCTGCAAGCGCACTTTTCGCGATCAACGCTACACGATTTGGGATTCCGGTTATTTTCGCAGTAATCCAACTGATCTGTCTGAAAAAGAATCCGGCGGAGGTACACAGGAAAGAGATTGAAGAGATGAAGGCACAGGAAGCTGCCGGGGAATAATACGAACTAAAGTAAAAACCAAAGCGGAGTGCTGCGCCTGAGACTTGTGCAGCACTCCGCTATTTGCTGTTTCTGATCGGGCTGGCAATCGCACCGATGAACCATTTAAAAACAGCGATTTTGGAAAATGTGGGGGGATCGGTTTCAGACCTGGGAATAGACGGGTTCATTTCCGCAATTATCCAGGTGCCTTTTATCGCATGTGCGGATAAGGTGGAAAAGCTTTCGCTCCGGGTCCGTTATCTATTTGTCACGGGGCTGCCGTGTATAGCTTGCCTATTGGCATACTGCGCGGTGTCGCCGGTCATGATTTTTGCGGGTTCCGGCCTGATCAATTCCGGAATCGTGATAGGCATGTTTGGCGTGAAAAATTATGTCATCTTTTATACCGTGTCATGTCAGCTTCTGCACTGCAGTTTTTTTGCGTGGGATGCTATACTATCCTTATGATTACCACAAGGAGGCCGCAAAAAAATGGAACATTTCAAAAACATGAGAAACCCTGTGCTCCCGCCCAAATACCATGTACCGGACAGCGAGGCGCATGTGATGCCGGACGGAAAACTCTATATCTACGGAAGCTTTGACGACCGGGAGGATGTATTCTGCAGTGAAAAATACCACGTAGTATCCACGCCGGACATGGAAAACTGGACGATCCACGAGGTGGCGTTCACCGGGCAGCAGGTTCCCTGGTACAACGATCCCGAAGCGCCCAGATATCCCGGAATCGACTGGGCCAGGCCCACGCCGTTTATTCGGAAAATGCAGGAATCCGCCCGGGAAAACGGAGACGACATGAAAGAAAAATTTGAACAGGAAGGGGAACAGGAAAAGCCCCCATTGCTGTTCGCCCCGGATTGCCTGGAACGCGGCGGAACATATTACCTCTATTTCTGCATGCCGGATGACAGCGAAGGAGTTGCAGTTTCCGACCGGCCGGAGGGGCCCTTTACCGATCCGGTGCAGCTCCCCTGCGGAGGAATCGACCCGGCTGTATTCATTGACGACGACGGGCAGGCTTACTATTACTGGGGGCAGTTATTTTCCCACGGTGTCAAACTGAACGCGGACATGGTGTCATTTGATCCGGAAGAGATCCGGGACAACCTGGTCACGGAGGAGGAGCATTTTTTCCATGAAGGATCTTCCATGAGAAAGATCGGAGATACCTATTATTACGTGTACGCCGATATGGAGCGGGGAAAACCCACGGCCCTCGGCTATTCCACTGGCAAATCGCCCCTCGGGCCTTTTACCTACCGGGGAATTATCATCGACAATGGGGACTGCGATCCCGCAAGCTGGAACAACCATGGTTCGATCGAATGCGTCAACGGGCAGTGGTACGTATTTTACCATCGCTGCAGCCGGGGCGTGCAGCAGCACCGGAGACTTTGTATTGAGCCGATCACGATCCATGCGGACGGAACCATTGACGAGGTGAAAATGACATCCCAGGGGGTCGGAGAACCGTTCGCGCCCGGGGAAACGATATATGGGTATCAGGCATGCGGACTGAAGGGGACGGTGTATATTGGGGTGGAAGATGAGGACGGTGAAACGCAAAACAGCATATCGCCGGAAGGGGCAGCAGTGTCCGGTGAGGTGAAAACAGACGCGTCCCAAGAAAAGCTGACCTGTATTTCACCGGGGGACGAAATCATTTTCCGATATGTGAAACAGGACGCTCCATGGTCTGAGATTGTATGTACCTGCGCCGGAAGCGGCCGGCTTAAGATCCTGCTGGATGATGTGGAAGCGGGAACGCTAGAGACGGCAGGAACACCAGGCAGAATCCGAACGGTGTCTGCCCCAATCTCGGCGCCGGCAGGGGAACGGGAATTGAGATTGAAAGCAGAAGAATCCGACGGGCTGGAAATCATGGAGATCGTGTTGAAGTGATAAAAGTCTTTAAAACCGAACGAGCCAAGCAGCCATGCTTTCATGGGTACTTGGCTCATGAGGTTACACCAATATCGGTTCCTTCCCGTTAAGAATCGTTTTTACTTTTTCCCCTTTGTTCGCAGTATACTGATACTTTTTATCACACAAGACTATTTCCGGCCTGATCGGGCATCCTCCCATACACAGATCCCTCTCCGTACATTCAGGGCAGGACATTTTTAAACGGGAACGGAAATCCTCAAATTCACTGCTCATCCAGGCTTCTTTAATTGTATGGCTTCTTAGATCGACAGCCCACCTCATATCCTCATTGTCGAAGCTGCACGGCATCATTTTCAGATCGGGGGAAATATATGCGGACCACCTGGCTCCTTCACATGTATCAAGACTGTTTAAATCGATATTTCCGGAATTATGAATTAACGCGGGTACTGTACAAGAATCAAATCCTATTTTATATCCTGGATTTCCGGAGCCAGCCAAAGAAATCAATTCTCTGAATTTTATGTTTTCTCCGGTAATCATATTCTCTTCTTTTCCAAGTCCGACTGGTTTATGCAAAAGAAAAATCAATGCATTAATTTCGTCAGGAAATCGGTGAAAAATCAATCCATCCACTGCCTCATCGACAGTATATTTATTCAGGACATAATGTATATTTGTTTTTACTCCCGCATCTGCAAGCCTCTTGATTGCACGCAGTGTATATTCGCTGCGATACCAGCTGATTGCGACTGCTCCGCAGTATTGGCTGCAGAGCGCTGCAAGCTCTTCTGTTATCCCATAGCCAGAGCTTGTAAAATTAGGAACGATGCCTGTCATACGGCAAATTTCAAGGATTTCTCTGAAATGCTCATGCTGATCTGGATCCCCGCAGCCGCCAAGTGCAAACTGATATGTTTTTCCCTGACACTGCTTTGCGATGCTTTCAAAATCCGCCAATGCCATATTGCTATTTTTCTTATATGATCCTCCCTGATAACACTCTATTCCCGCTTTTATGCATAGCCCGGCCTGTCCATGTATGCAGTGCCCCATAATGCCAACGTCCAGCAGTTCCGGAAAAGATGCTGCAAAGGGATCGGCACCTGTCTCCCTGTCATTCTCGATAATACCTGTACGGAGATAATGTCCTGTCTTTTCATCAAATAACGAGATAAAATTCTTTTCTTTCCTAATCTTTAATGTTCTCATTTCTGGCAATAATAAAACTGCTGCTACTTGAATTTGTTACAAAATCTGTTCTTAACTTCATATAATCCGCTCCTTTCCTCTTACGTTCAGACGGTCCTTTTATCCTGAACAAAGCTGCTGATTTTATTCCTGCGAAGCAACGAGCCAAGTAGCCATGCTTGCATGGACATTTGACTTCATAAAAATCATAATCCATTATCCGGAAATTGTCATTGAATCCAAAATTCAATTTGCTATCCTCCGGAAACAGAATTTCTGCAGGCAATCCACCTCTGAGAGGAAGGAAGCTTCCCACCTATTTAAGCTGCGTCCTTTAATTGTGTGTAATACATCATGAACCGGAATGCTGTTTTGTGCTGAATGGACGTTGATACGATATCCCCATTTCCCACCAGCATGTCGTCAATATTCACCTGAAACAGCCTGCTCAATGCATACAAATGATCCACGCTCGGGATGTTAATGCCCTCGATCCATCGGTATACTGTCTGCACACAAGCCAGTCCAAGATATATCTGGAGGTCTTTTGGCTGCAAATGGTTCCACTTCATAAGTAGTTCAAGACGCTTTTCGGTTTTGTCTTTATTGATCATCGGAAAATATTTCATATTTTTGGTCATTCCTTTCGCTTGGCTCCAGTTTGGCTTTAGATTCCTTGCAGCCTACATCTTCTCCCGGTACTCCGCCGGCGTCATTCCATAATATTTCTTGAAAATATGCCGGAAATTCCCGGAATCCATATATCCCAGTTCTTCCGCTATGGCCGAGACGGACAGATCCGGATTCGTCAGCAGACGGGCGGCCCGGCGCATTTTCAGCTTCTGGACATTCTGGCTGAAACTCATCCCGGTGCAGTTTTTGATGATCCGCTGGATCTGCCGCTCGCTGTAGTTGAAAAAATCCGCCAGATCCTTCAGGGTGATCGACGTATAATTTTCCTGCATATATTTCAGAAGAAATATTACATTTTCATCGTGTCCCTGGGAATCCGCCTCCGGTACGATCACATTGGAGCCGTGGTTGCGGAGCAGAATGATGAAAAACGCGCCCACAATATTATTCAGGAAACGCTCTTTATATTGGTGATTTCTCAAAAATTCCCGGTAAGCATAAAATACAAAATCAAAGACCTCCGGATCGCCGCCTGTACGGAAGAACAGGTAAGGGTGTGTTTTCGAATGATACAGGGTGTGCGTGAAAAAATCAGAGAGTACGTCGTTATCCGAAAGCACGCCGAAAAATACTTTTTCAAACGTACTGGTTCTTAAAACGATGTTGATAATGATGCAGTCATCGGAAAACGCGCTGATGGCATGGACGGTCTCCGGGGCAATGATACAGATGTCGCCCTTGCACATATGCAGCTCCTGCTCCTGAATGTGGTTGACCGCCCGTCCCTCTACCACGCAGACCACCTCCAGAAAAGAATGGGAATGCCAGTTCGCGGGGAGATAGCGCAGATGCCGGTACAGCTCCGTATCAAATCCGCTGCGGAAGAACAGCTCCTCCTCCAGACGGTTTTCCAGCAGCTTGTTTGGAAAGGAATTGCCGGTTTTTTGCGAGGCCAGCTTTAAAATATCACCTACATATTCACTGGAATGAGGAAGCTGCAGGTTTCGTTCCGGAAATTGTTCGTGAAGCTGTTTAAACGTGTTTTCTAAGGGGATCATTTTTATCTGCTGAGAAAACATATCTTTAAATGTCATAGTTCTGCTCCTTTTAACCTGCCCGGGGAATAGTGCAACAATCGATATGCTACAAGTATAAAATACGACATCATGGCTTGTCAATTCTGACATCTGCGGATGTCGCAAAACCCATGTGTACGTGTCGCCGGGAACTCTGTTTTTGGGAGAGATGTCCTGCTATACTTAATCCATCCAAGATAAACCGCAGCATACAGAGAGACGTTTTACAGATTCCATAAGTTAGCTGTATGCTGTGTGATTTAAAAATCAGGAAGAGAGGTAAGGAGATGGAAAAGATGCATAAGGCTACATTAGCTGAAAAACTGGGTTATGGGCTGGGGGAGCTGCCAGGGACAATGAACTCCATCCTGGGAGCAGTGCTGACCATGTTCTATACGGACAGTGCAGGTCTGGCGGCAGGTCTGGTAGGCTGGATTCTTGCTCTGACTGGTTATGTGGCAAATGAAGTACAGAATTCAGCGACGGTTTTCGGAATTTCATTTATGTTTGCATGGCTTCCGATTATCCTTCTGGCGTTTGTGATCTTCAGCTTTAAGTTTATGTATCATTCTATCAAACCCGGCAGGATCTGGCTTGACACAGACGGGAACCGGATTCAGGCGCATGGGGGCAGTATCATTACCGTAAAGGATACATTTTACTGGTACGGGGAAAATAAGGAAAAGACAACAGGAAAAGATCAAGTATGGCATTGGGGTGTGCGCTGCTATTCCTCAAAAGATCTGTATAACTGGAAAAGTGAGGGGATTATCATTCCGCCGGATACGCTGGATCCGGCATCACCGCTTCATCCTTCAGCAATGATGGATCGTCCCCATATCATCTATAACGAAAAGACTAAAAAATATGCGGCATGGCTGAAGATCATGGGGGAACCTCCGTGTTTTCCTTGGGTATACTTTCCTACATAAAATCCGCTGCGGTATAAAAGCAGCGTAGTCAGCAGCCGGCTCATTCTTCCGTTGCCGTCGTTGAAAGGGTGAATACACAGGAAATCGTGAATGAACACCGGTATGGCGATCAACGGTTCCAGCTCAAAATTACCGATCACCTTGTTGTATTCTTCGCAGATTTTATCCAGGGCCACCGAGGTCTCATACGGAGCAAGGAGTGTAAACAAGATCTCTGATATATTTTAAGGGGAAGTTCAACGAATAAGTGAATTTTCCCTTATTTTTATGGAGAAATTAAGGTAAAACATCATGAAATATAGTTATTTTTCAGTCTGCACCGATAGAGGTAAAGAGTATACCTGTTCTTCCTTACATTTTTGTAAGCCACTATATTTCAAATATCGTGTATAATAGATTTGAAATACTCAGAATGCGGCAGACATGGCTCGGGTCTGCAGTCAAGTGTACGAAGGGGGCGTTTTATTTGCAGAAACTATTACTTCTCGAGGACGATATCAGCCTGATCGACGGCCTGACCTATTCTTTACAAAAGAGTGGATTTGACATCCAGGTAGCCAGGACGGTCTGCGAGGCCGAAAACTTACTTGCGGAAAATACAGACTTCGACTTGCTTCTTTTTGATGTGACACTGCCGGACGGAAATGGATTTACCTTGTGCGAGAGACTGCGGGAATCCGGGAACCCGGTTCCGATCATCTTTCTGACTGCGTCCGACGAGGAAACCAGCGTGATCCGTGGCCTGGACTGCGGAGGGGACGATTATATTACAAAACCGTTCAAGCTGGGGGAGTTGTGTTCCCGCATCCGGGCGCTGCTGCGGCGGAGCAGTATGCGAAATTCCGGGGACGGCATCCTGCGCTCAGGGGAACTGACGGTGAACCTGGCGGAAGGCAGAGTATTCTTAAGCGGGGAGCCCGTAGAATTTACCGGGGCGGAATACCGTCTGCTCTGCCTGCTGCTGAAAAACAGCGGAAGGGTGCTCACCCGGGGGATGATCCTGGATAAGCTGTGGGACGGCGCCGGTAATTTTGTGGATGACAATACACTGTCAGTCTATGTACGCCGTCTCCGGGAAAAGCTGGAAGAAAATCCATCCAGACCGGAACATTTAAAAACGGTTCGGGGGTTCGGATATCAGTGGAAGGAATAAAGCATTTGGATTATAAAAATATAGCAGGGGAGTGAAGATCTTGAAGTTTCTATATGAAAAACAGACCCGGAAGTTTTATCTGTTCCTAGTGTGTATCTGCGTGCTGCAGATCTGCATTCTGGGGATCTGCGGGATTATTCAGGCGCAGGACGTCAGGAGGATTCTGGTCCGGCGTGAGCTCGGGGCGGCATCCTATCTGTTGGAGCAGGACATTCCGCCTGCGCTGGTGGCTTCCGCCTGGAATCACACAGAGGTGACGAAAGCCGGCGAAACGCTTTTGCGGACGATCGGACACACGGAGGATACGCCGGCCTATCTGATGCTCCTTACCGAACAGACGTCCATTCCCCTGATCCTGGTGCTGCTCCTTGCAGGAATCTTGTTTTCCGCAGTCATTCTGTCAGGTGCGGCATACTTTTTCCGGGGCAGGGAGCGGCTATACGAGGACGCGGAAAATGTGATCCTCCATTATGCGGACAACCGCTTTGAAACGCATCTATCGTCCGGGGGGACCGGGGCGCTCTGCCGGTTGTTCGGCAGTATTGAGCAGCTTGCCCTGTCGCTGCAGGCAAAGAGCGAGATGGAACACCGGGCAAAGGGGTTCTTAAAAAATATGATCTCCAACATTTCTCATCAGTTAAAAACGCCCCTTGCGGCGTTAAATATGTATATGGAAATCATCGCAGAGGAGCCAGGGAATGAAGAGACGGTGCAAGATTTTTCACGGAAATCCATACAGTCTCTGGAACGGATGGAGCGGCTGATCCAGTCCCTTCTGAAAATGGCCCGTCTGGATACGGGAAGCATAGTCTTCGAGAAACGCCGGTGCTTCGCGTCAGAACTGGCGGCCCAGGCCGTAGATGATCTGCTGGAACGGGCAAGGCAGGAGGGAAAGAAGATCCTGGTGGAGGGGGATTCAAAGGAGCAGCTGTACTGCGATCAGGAGTGGACCGCGGAGGCGTTGGGAAACCTTGTGAAAAATGCCCTGGATCACACGGAAGCCGGCGGAATCATCCGGATCTCGTGGAAACGATTCCCGGCGGTGTTCCGTCTGAGTGTGGAGGACAATGGGAGGGGCATCGAACAGGAGGACATTCACCATATCTTCAAACAGTTTTACCGCAGCAGCACATCCTGCGACCGGCAGGGCGCGGGGCTGGGGCTTTCGCTGGCAAAATCCATCGCAGAAGGCCAGGGAGGAAAACTGTCTGTGGAAAGCAGGCCAGGGGAAGGGAGTATATTCCGGCTTATCCTGTTCACAGCTTGATACTGTTCACACGGCAGCACGACGGGTAGTCGGGAATTGGCGGCACTTGTGGGGATTTTCGTTATATCTTTACATGGGCTTGCGTACCACAGATCCAATGCACCTAAGTATGAGTTTTTGGGTGCATTGGATTAACGATAGGAATTTATGGCAGTCTATTTTTATCTCCCCATTCACACATCCCATCTAATATAGGAATGAGCGATTTCCCGCGTTCTGTCAAGCTATATTCCACTTTTGGAGGTATTTGAGGATATTCTTTTCTGTGTACTAATTGGTCTGCTTCTAATTCTTTTAGTGTAGAGCTTAATGTTTTAAAAGAAATTTCACCAATATATTTTTTCATTTCATTGAATCGGACAATACCAAATTCCATAAGCGTATAAAGAATTGTCATTTTATATTTCCCGTTGATGAGGGATAATGTGTAGCTGAAACCGGTTGTTTCTAAGCATTCTTGTGATATACAGCGTTCGCCCATTCTTACACTCTCCTTTAGGTAAGTATATAACTTCTAAGTCAGTATCGCACTTGAAGGTGCGTACTATTGATAGTATCAGTCGTAAAGTGGCTTAAATACTGGGGTTGTGGGGCATTGGTGGGGGAGTGGTACACAAAAAGTACACAAGATTTGTTTCAAACACCCTTATTTTTACTGGAAAAGTTTATAGTATTCGTCCGTGACTTCCTCTGTAAATTCCTGATAGTTTTCAATGCTCCATTCATAGATTTTATCAAGAATTGGTTTCATTTTCAATCCTGTATCAGATAAAGTATATTCTACTCTTGGGGGAAAAGTCGGATAAGTGCGCCTGATTATTACGCCACTTTTCAGAAGAAATTGCAGATTTTCAGTCAACATTTTCGCTGAAATGCCTTTAAGGTCTTTTTGCAGTTCCCCAAACTGCTTATCACCTGTAAATAAGTCCTCAATGATTAACAGCCGCCATTTTCCTTTTAAGACATTCAATAAATAAAATCTCTTGTCATTCATTATAAATGCTCCTTTCCACAAAAAAAAGACAGGCAAGGCATATAACCTTGTCTGCCACTATATTTATCTGATTAATAGTTTACTGCACGGAATAATCCCTCTAACTTCTGCATATCTGCCTGTTTCTTCTGCTCAGTGATATGGGTGTATAAATCCATTGTCATTTGTACGGTAGCGTGTCCTAGCAGGTGCTGTACGGTCTTGGGCGGTATATCCCTCTCAAAACATCTTGTAGCGAATGTATGCCGCAATGCGTGGGGGTGGACGTGTTCCATGATTACAGGCTCACGGTTTTCTTTCTCTGCAAGTGCTTGTTCGTCTGCATTGATTTCAGCAACTATATTGATTAGAAAATTCCTTATATCACATTCTTGGTGTGGTTTTCCTTTAAAGGAAGTGAACACGATATCTTCAAAACCTTTCAGTGGTTGCCATTCGCTCCCCATATACAGCCGTAAACGCTTCTGACAGGTACTTTGATGCTTTAAAGCCTTTTTCACGTCTGAAAGCATGGGGATTGTCCGCAAGCTGTTTTTTGTTTTCGGTGTCTGGAATTTAAACATATATTTTCCAGTCTTTAGGTCTTTGACATACACCAGTGTCCTGTTGACGGAAATCTGTTCATTCTTAAAGTCAATGTCGCTCCATGTCAAGCCCAGTGCTTCGCCGATTCTCATTCCAGTACCTAGGAGGGTAATGATAAGCGGTTCATATGGCTTGAATTTATCCTTTTTCAGATAGGACACAAGTGTATGCTGTTCCTCAATGGATAACACTCGGCGGTCTGGCTGTTCTACTTTGGGTCTTGCAACTCCTTTACATGGGTTTTTGATGATTAAGTCGTTGCGGCAGGCTGTTTCAAAAATATCATAAAGCATACCCTGTATATTGGAGATTGACTTTGCAGAAAGCCCATTGTCCAACAGGTCATTATAAACTTTCTGGATATGCACTGGCTTCACCTGTGATAGATGTTTGCCGCCTAATGTTGGCTCTATGTAGCATGAATACATCTGTTTGTAAGTATGTACAGAGGTTTCTTTAATGTTCGGGATTTTGTACTGTTCAAGCCACGTTTGATACCACTTGTTCAATGAAATCTTGTCTGCTTTGCCCTGTAGCCCATGTTCGACTTCATACCGCTTTTCGGATAAGGTCTTTTTGATTGCCTTTAAATCCTTATCATAGAAAGTGTAGGACTGCCCCTGATGGGTAAATCTCGCCATATAAAGCTGTTTGTCTGCTTTCCAACTGATGCCCTTTGGAAGTTCTTTTCCTGTCTTTGGGTCTTTCGCCATAAAAATATCATTCCTTTCTCAATAAATTTTGATAGAAAAGGAATACCCAACCTGATATAATATCAGTACAGGATATTCCTGTTCAGCTTAAAGGTTAGGGGTTAGCTTTGGTCGGCACTCCTAGCCTTTTGTTATCTGGTTGCAATGAATGTTCGTATCACTTCCTTTCAAAATAATGTTTATAATTATTCGGAAATATCATCAAGATACCGCCGTATAATCCTTGGATTCCACAAGATTTTGCGTCCTATGACGATTTTTGCTCCTGCTTCTGTGCCAATCTTAATAGCTGTTGGCTTGCCACAATTCAGCATTTTCATCAACACAGCGGTATTTACTGCAAGAATGTTATCTATAGATGTATTGTTATCGGTCCGCATTATCATCACCTCAACTTTCTATAATTGTTTGCATTGCCGCAAATGTTAAGCCGCCGCCAGTCGCCGAAGGATTCGGGTTATCCCCTGTACTGTTTTCTGTAGTGCTGTCCAGTTTTAGGTTTTTGATGAACTTCGCCGTCCCTTGCTTTACGGCAGTTGTTTTTGCCACTTTACAGAATCTGACTATTGAATCAGCGGATTTCAGGGCTAAATCCTTTTGTGCTGAATTATTTGATTCCAAATAGGTTTGATTAGCTATGTAGGTACTGACCAATTTACTGAAAACCTTATTTTCATAATCAGCAAGTGTCTTTCCTGCGACTTGAACCCGTTTCCTGCCGCTGTCTGCATTATACAGGGTGATTGCCGCTTTAAATCGCCCGTCACCTGTCTGGTGGGGAATGGGAAAGCTGTTATACTGCCTTCTGTCTGGCGGTCGGGGATATGCGGCGGTAATCCTGCTATAAATACCCTCTACAAAATGAACGCCATATTGTTCTGCATCATCTTTTTTGATTCCAACAGGGGAAAGCCCCAGATTATTAAAAGTATCTGCAACTTTTATATAATCATCTTGTGCCGCTTCAAGTGAGTTGTTGGTTATCCGCACCATTACGTCCAATACCTTTGAAATATCCGCTTTATGCTCTGGACAGTATTTTTGTACAATCCCTTTCCACGAATAGAAATCTCTTTTACCGAAAAACAGTTCCGTTTCGTCAATCATTATCCTTAAAATATCCGTTCGGACTTTATCATCTGTCAAGTCGGCGATTTTTCTATGGGGTAGCATCTTTTTGACTGCATCTGCATGATTCTGTCTTTCGATTCTAAGGATATTCTGTATTTCCTCGGTTTCTTCCTTTGTAACGGTTCTGCCGTTCTTTTTTGCCTTTTGTAATACCTCTGTTAATTTGACATAAGTGTTATAAACATAACTGCTGTTGCCAAACCGCATTGATTCATATTTCAGTTGTTCAGGCGTTTTATCTGGTATGGGTAGGCGTTCACATCTCTTTCTTGTATTACTCAAATCTAGTGAATCGTTGAGTAACTGCATCAGGAGCGGCGTATGCTGTTCGTAAATATCAAAAGTTATATCAATCCTTTCTGCTGTCCAGTCTTGAAATTTGTTGTTCTTATCCAGTAAAGGCAATAACTTCAAGATTCTATTGACTGCCTTAATCGCTTTCTTCATATTTGCTATCGAATACGGCATAATCTTATGAGTGCCAATCCCTAATATCCGTGTAAAGTTAATCTGCATATAGAGGTAATATCTTATTCCACGTTTATTTGAGATTTCCTGAATCCATATTTTTGTAACACCCCTTTCATAAAAATGTGTTTCATCTTCCAGAGGTTTATCTATGTCCACTCCGAAAAATTTCTTTACGGCATTGGATTCTTTCTGTGTGATTAAATGTTTGGCTGTGGCTGTATGGATTCCAAACACTACCTGTTTCAACCTATCAGCACCCCCTTTCCCTGTACTTATTATTCATAATTTATAGGCTGTATTTCCGTACCTATTTTTTTCAAATCCTGTACTTATTTCTGTCACTTTCATCTGTACCTATCTGCTGGAACCTGTGTCTGTACCTAAATTACGGAACACCTGATATTTACTGCGTTTGAGGGCTGTGCCGCTGTTCTTTCCTTTAACAAATAGATTAATGGATAATAGCTATTGAGTTGTTATATAAAGGGCAGAACGATTAAATAGCTGATAATAGAACATTGCAGTAATAGCACCTATCTCACATAAAAGAATTATCAGAGCAGCAGCACGTTCTTATAACATAGCTGTCAATCATTTAAGACAGCAGCACTTTTATACTCCTGTAGCTGTCACCCTCTGCCATAGATTTTATCTCCATAGCAGAGAGCGGCAGTAGCAGGATTAATACTCGGCAACATATTCCTCTGCTTCGTCAATGGAAATCAGGTTGTTATAACGGTTATACCCTGTCAGTACAACGGGTGAACCATATCTGCTAATCTGGTAGCCGATGCGCTTTTCATTATTTATCAGACAGCTATCTTTCCTGATGCGCAATCCTTTCTGTCTTGCTTTGTAGCGGAGTCTGCGCTCTCGGTTCTGTAATTCCTTATTCATAATTTTCTCCTTTCTTAAATGGATATTTGTATCTGGCGGCAACTACAATAATTTTCTGATATGGAGTTACCGCCTTGTTATAGCTTCTATGCCACTGTATAGTACTTCATCTGCCGCTCAATTATCTCTTTCAGTTCGTTGTCATCTGGGTGCAGTCTGGAAGTCAGGGCATTTGTCGTCATGCGGTGAATCTGCTCCTGCAATTTCTCGCCTGTGAAATGGTCTTTCATGCCATCTTTGATTTTATGTGCGCCGCACCAAGCCTTTAAAGTATTAGCAACCTTTTTTTCGCTCTCCTGTACATATGCTTCATCTTCCACGGACTTGTCGATGGCTTCTTGCAGTTCTTCAATGGCTCTCCTGTATTCTGCTTTTTCCTTGCGGACTGGCTCTTTCCTGTTCAGCCTGTAGTTCAATGGCACTTTCAAGCCTTCATAGCAGGTTTCGAGAACCGTAACCCTTTCAGCCGCCCAGTTATTAAATTGTTCAATTCTTGTTTCTAATGCTTCCATTTTTTCCTTCTTAATCTTTGATGATAAATAATGTGTCAAAATCTTCGTTTAATGCTTCGCTTGCTTTCCGTGCCGTTGCAGGTCTTACGCCGCCGCCCTTTTCAAGATTAAAAACTACAGACGGATTGACTTTCATTGCCTTTGCAAGCCCTGTGATTGAGTAGCCTTTTCTTATTCGGATGTCCGTAAAGGTTTCTCTCGCTCTGATTTTCATTTCTCTCACCTCCTAATAGCAGTATATAGTTTCAGTACCATAATGGAATTATTGGTCTTTATAGTTTTTTGTTGCTTTTCTGGGTGATTAAACTATAATGGGATTATAGGTACATGAAAGGAGTTTTATTATGGCTTTATATGAGGAAAAGTGTGCGAAAAGGCTGTGCGAACTGATAGAGGCTAAAATAAAAGAAGTTCAGTCTAATCGGGATAAGCTAAATGCCGAAATCGAAGAAAAAAACAAGGCAAATCAAAAACGTGCAAAAGCCATTGGAAATCCGACAAGTAAGGTTGTCTTACGAAAAAAATTCAGTCCGTTTACAAAAAAGGAGTTATTAGAGGATATTAACAAGAAAGAAAACTGTATCATAAGTGAACAGATGTTTAGGCTGTATCAGCAGGGCAAAAGCTATCCGCCTGTCGATGTTATGAAGTCCCTGTCAAATTATTTTGATGTTTCATTCGGGTATCTGGCAGGTGCAGAAGATACAAGGGATTCCCAAGCCGCCACTATACAGGAATTATTGCACCTTGATACTTCCGCTATATATACATTGCTAAGTATGAATGACTTTCCTGATTTATTAAAGGTTATGAACGCAATCCTTTCCAATAAATATGACCTGCGTGCTTACCTTAGCAGGATTTCCATGCAGATTTATCAGGATAAATTACAGGAGCGGCGACTTGACGTATTAAAAAATATACTGGGCAGTAGTGAATCCGCAAATGAAATGATGATAAACAGATTCTCTATGCTTTTATCTTTTTATGAATATATAGAGAGAAACTATCTGCCTTATGTAAAAGAATCTTTTGATTCGTCAATAAATGACAGTATTCAGGAGGAATTGCGGAAATATAACAATTATGATGAATACGAAAAGGAAATGATACAGGATTTACAATTTGCACAGGATTTACAACCTACACAGGATTCAGTCACGGTGACGGTACATGGTTCAGGGACTATAACACCAATGGATAGACCAGAGGAAAAGCCATAAATTAATCTCCATGTGTAACATAATGATACAGGACGTCGTATATTTTTTAAAGGAAAATATGTGTGAATCAACGGTTTTACTGCCCTTTTTTGGTATGAAACAGGACAGGGAAACATACATGTTGTAAGTGTAGATTAAAATAGGGACGCGCCGTCTTGACGTGTCCCTGTATGCTGATGTTACATTTTCAGCTTCTGTTTAAAGGTTTTATTGGGTTCTACGTGGTATTTTGCCGCCGCTTGCAATATAGGATTGCTTTATAATCCTTACTTACTTACTTATTTATGCGTCTGGTCGTCCGTCTGTAGTTCCATGATTATCAAAAGTTTCTAACAACATTTTATATTCATCAAGTGTTTTCAATTTTAAGGAATAATACTGACCGCATGATAATTTATGTTCTGGCAGTGGAGTGAAAAATTTTAAGCATGTCTTACATGTGAATACCCGTTTCATTGAAATATAACCATCCGCCGTCCTTATAGGAAACTCACCGCCTATAGGGAATACCGTCTTATACATATGTCTGCCACAAAACGGACAACGATAACTGCTAATGTAAAATTTATCTGTCAGCAATGGGGGAAGTTGTTGGATATCAGCGTCTTCCTCAAGATTTCTTTTCTTAGATTTCCATTTTCGTAAAAGTGTGTGTTTTAAAATATCGTTTTTATCATTGGCAACATAAAAATGGATATCATCTTTTATCTTTAAACCTTTTGATGTATAGAAATCTAACATTTCCTTAAAACCATTTGTGGAATTATATATTTCTGTAAACTTTGCATATAATTGCCTATATACTTCTTCCTGCATATTTCCATCATTAAATTCCAGAGAATGAATTTTATCAATGTAATTATTCCTCAAATAATTATACACATTTCCAAATTCTTTATAAGAAACAATATCACTATGTGCATTTAAAATAGGGTCTACTTTATCACTCCATTCGCCTGCGGTCATACCAAAAAAAGCACAGCAAATTATATCACCTAAAGTAATCTGCAATGAAGCATAACTCTCTGGATTCCTAACAAAGTTATTTACTGCATATTTCCAAAGTAATAATACTGCCGCAAATTCTACACTTCCATATTCGCCCATATGTGGTGCTAATGTCCATGAACCTTTAATATTTTTATATTGATTATTGATTGTATTAATTAGTTCCGTATCAGACATATGGGTAACGTAAGAATAAAAACTTTCGTTATTTTCTGCTAATGTTTTACTGGTATTCTGCGCCTGCTTGTCCTGTGTCGGTTTTGATAAGTTCTGGGACGTATTATAATCATTATTAGGACTTAATGGTTCTTTGTCTGATGATGAAGGTGAACTATTACTAGATGAAGAAGTATTTGTTTGTAAACAACCAACTATGTAAATAATAATAATAATCCAACCCATAAATAAGCAAAGTACCCAGATTCCAACATCCACATCCTCCAAATCTCCATTTAAGCAGTATACTCCACCAATCCATTGAATCAAAAATAGTATAACACTCATAGTATAACCTCCTAGTGAATTATAACATAATGCGACATTTGTAATTATATATTAAACTTCTCTATTTATTGATACCAAACACTTACTTTTTTCCGATTGATATAATTATAGATGAGTAGCCTTGGAAATTAATTCATAACAACATAAAAAATGTACATAAATGCATAAGCTATGAATGAGAGGAAAATGGAAAAGGATTTTCCACAGCCATTTACAGTTATCGTCTGTAAGCTGTTTCCTTCTGTAAGCTGTTTAATAATTATTTTTAAAAATAAGCATTCTGTAATATATGAAGTCCTTTCTCAACTTCTTTTCTTAGTTGTAATTGATCAGAGCGAAGTACATATTGCGCAACCTTCATTTCATGGATAGCTGATTTAATAAAAGCCTTATTAATTTGTCCATTCACCGAAAATATTTTTCCTAAGCTTGCTAATATAAATCCCTCATTAAAGTGCCATTTTGCATTATTATAATCTAAGTCTATTGCACGAGATGTCAGGATTGATGCTGATATACGGAGAAAAAGATTATCTTCATTTTTTTGAGTCTCTTTCATGAGCATATTTCCTGCATATCCATAGTACAATGCTTTGCTGACTTCTGTTTTAGCCGCTTCCAAATAGCATGCAAATGCTTTTTTGAAATCACCACCGCTAAACCATATTTCACCTTCAAAAAAATAGCTCTTTGCAACTTCTTTCACATTTTGGGATTCCTCCATTTCTTTCAATTTATTGAAAAACATATAGAAGTCCGTCTTGTCGTTTTTATCAAATGTATTTTCATAATAGTTTCGCAGTGACACAAATTCTTTATATTCTTCGTATTGTTCATCACTTGCTTCAATGCTTTGCAAATACTCAAAATCCATATTTGTATATTCAGGCAATATATCCATCAGATGCTTTCCGTTTGATAATTCCAAAACTTCAAATATTGTTTTCCCCAATGGATCATATTCTTCAGGCGCTTTATTACATAGTCTTTCAGAACAAACATTTGGATTAAAATATAATTTTTGATAGGTTTCATATGCTTGTTCGAATTTACCCATGAAAAAGTAAGCTTGCCCTAGCATACTTAAAAGGTCACCTTCGTAAGTCTCAATATGCAATAATTTTGGTATTCTGTAATATTCGCCCGACATAATATAACCGCTAGCTTCTAACCTCTCTCTTGACATCTCTTTTTCACTCCCTATTTTATGTTTAATTCACTCCTAATAATGTAACATAATGTTACATATTAGTCAATAAATACTATATCCGTTTCGTTCCTTTTAGAGACTATACCTATCTAAATTGCTATAATGGAGCAAAAATGGAGGGTTTTACTGATGTCTACGCCGCTATTAGCCGCCAAATTATTGGAATTACGCCAACAATTCAATTATTCGCAAGTAGAAGTAGCTGACTATCTCGGAATGACAAGAGAGGGCTACTCCCATTATGAGCGCAATTCCAGAGAACCCAGTTTAGAATCGCTTATGAGGTTGAGCCGCTTATATAAAATTGATATCTCGGAACTGATAAACGAAAAGACAATTCCAGTGCCTGATAGGGATATGGATAGCGGTTTACCTAAAACAGCGGTTTCATCAGCTAACACCATTACAGACAATATCAACCATTTTCTAAAGATATTCACTGGTAAAAACTCTAATCTCAATCTTACGGATATTTCAAAAGATGATATCGCCGTCTTGGCTCAATACAAGAAATTGGATAAGCAATGCCAACGAGAGGTACAGCAGTTTATTAAATTCAAGCGCTATATTACAAAAAATAGAGAGTAATACTACCGTAAAAACAAATGATAGTATTACTCTTTTAAATTATGTATCAATCGGAAAGCAATTCAAGAATCAGCTTAAAACAGTATTTCATTCCGATACAGAATCCGACATATTTACCCTCGGCACAAACATCATAAAATATATCTTCAAGTGCTTCCTTTTCTCTTCCAGAAAGATTCATAGTATATGGCTTAATCATATCTGCCACTTCTTTTTCAAGTTTGTGGTTAGTTTCATAACTATCCTTTGAAAAAACTGCAACTTCTTCATAGATTTCTTTTAAATTATTCATCTTATTTCCTCTCTTTCTTGTAATTCCAGTAGGTCAAAATGTGTATCAACTCATATGCTTGATCGTAAGTCAATTTTTTCCAATCTGACAGATCATAAAGTTCATTTAGCAAAAAATCAAAGAACTTTTTCTCAATGTTTTTCTGGCGAATCAGATTACATAAAATTTCATATTGACGGTGTGTGTACCCGTCTGACACTGACTCTTTTTCAGTAGTCCTAAGATTATTCATAATCAATGTTTTGGTATCGTAATTCATCAGTTTCACAATCAACAACTCCTTTCTTCACAATCTTTACAATCGCAAAATTCGCACGCTGAAAAATCGCATTCGCCAAAAACAAGACCATTAATAATAACTGGTTTGCAAGTGCAAAGATAATCAGCACACCTTCCGCAAGGGGCATAATATTCGTTTACTGGTTGATAATTCATCATACACATAAATAACACTTCCTTTCTTAAAAATAAGCAAAAAAATAAAGCCATAATTTGGCTCTTTTAACTACGGTTAATTGATTCCCACTTGTAACATATTCCGTGATATCTCCATTGGTTATCACATTCAGAAAACGTATGATAAACTGGTTTTAATGCGCTTGAAAGATCGTAATAATAACCTTGAATTTCTTTGATCTGTATATAGTTTGGTGTATCTGATTCTAGAGACATATTCATTCGGATGTAGTCAATCAAATCTGTACTTATCACATCACCAACAATAAAGTAATCACCGATATTATGATTATTTGTGTGGTCTAAATATATTTTCCACATTTCTAACGATTTGGTCATAAAAACCTCTCTTTCCTAAACTAAAATGCACGCTTCATTACATCCACAATGATTGCGCCATAACTGTCCGCTTCAATGTTTACTTTTCTTGTTCCGCCGCCCTTAAATGTAATCTGCGCTGTATTATCATCAATCAAAGATAAAGCTATAATATCCAAATTAGCGCATAATAAAGTGGTTTCAAATACCAAAATAAAATCTTCTTTGCTCATAGTCTGTTGAACTCCTTTCCTTTAATTAATCGCAAACTGTTTTGATTTACTGTTGACTTTCTGACTGCCGTATTTTTGACGAATTTCCTCTAAACTGATTTCTCTTTTACTTCTTCTTCGATAATCACCAAAATGCCAACACCAACATTTTTTCTTCGGCGCAAATTTAAAGCCGATAGATTTTAATAATTCCCGATATTCATAGCCGCCATGAACCCACACCCACGAGCCAATGATTTCTATATCTGCATTGATATGAATAATGTCATTGATAATGCTCTTAAACGCTTCATTTTCGGCTTCATCATCATAAGCGGAAGATTTATCGTCTGCCTTGTTTTCTTTGCTTAAATCGGCAAATAAGCGGTCATATTCGGCGTTGATTTCCTGTGTAGCTTCAACACTGCCACCCTCATTATCTGGATGGAATTTCTTCAATAACTCTCGGTACTGTTTCCTCAATTTCTCAACACTTGATACATTTTTAAACCATTTGTTCATCTGTTTTTCTCCTTTCGTTTATTTAAAAATAAGCATAAAAATGGAGCAGTTTTTTGTCATACTCGGGACACTGAAAATTACAGGTTCGCTATAAATTTGTTCTGGTTTTCCTCTTTAAAATCCCTCCTTTCCTGCTGTTCTTTCCATAACAACATTGTCAATTCTTCCTCTGAATGCGGTTGAAATCGGATAGACAGTAACTTGCCATATTTCATATCAGGATAGCCACTAATCCTATCATCTGCACTCTGGGTGCGGTAACCATGCTCATACTGCATTACAACCGTTTCAGATTTAAGGGATGCCGTCTGAATGTGCTTATAATGTGCCATATAATCAAGCGCATAAATATTTCCCATAACTGAACCCTGTGCGCCGCCTATAACTTCAACCACAAAAGCAAGAATCGGGTCGCTTGTCTGCTCTGCGTAGAAAGAGAATGTGTTAAACTCCCTTGTATCTTTCAAGAGTGTATTCCTTTCCAGTAAAAGCCACGTTCCTGCTGTCCTGCATAACCATATAAAGGTTTTGTCCTGCTGTTCCTGCCTGTCTGCCGCTTCGGTCAACATTTCCCTGTCAATCTCAAAATCAGACTGATAATGTTTGGTGTGCTTCTGCACTACATTCCCCATAAAAGATAGAATGTCTACGTTGCTGAACTTTGTCCTGTTCTTAATCCTGCTTGCCATAATGAATTGCTCCTTTCGCTTGATTATAAATATCTTTTCTTTCCATCACTGCATACCGCTTTAATGAATAGCATTGTTCCGCTTTCCTTTGCCTTTCTGACTACAATTTCCGCTTGCTCTAATAATGGGGTTTTTCCGTAATACTTACTGCTGTCTGTGGGGTTCTGCGGACACACATAGATTTCATAGTACAGAATTGTATAGTCTGCCATACCTGCATTTCTCCTTTCATTTGATTGATTTTTAGGCAACAAAAAAGAGCCTGTTTTTCGACTGGCTCTAAAGTCGTTGAAGATTAACCGCCGCCATACAAGGGGGGGTGGGGTATACAACTTCGATTTTGTTTAAAAGCTATTGTGTAGGTGCGCCCCCAAATTATATATAGGATTTTTCCCTATACTGGCGATTTGTACACAATATGGATAGATAAAACCATTGAAAAATCAAGGTTCTTTGGCTTCTTTTGGTACACAACTTAGTACACAACTTTAACTGCTCCAAACTGTCCGAAACTGATTATAGAAAAAAATCTAAATGCTGAAACTGCCCGAAACTACACAATACTAACCTAAAAGTAAGTAAGTGATAAATAGGTGCGTACTTGTTTTCTGTTCCATTCTCGATATAATTATAATATCAACAGCGGGAAAAGTCAATCCTGCAGTAAAGGAGGCATAGACATGCAGAACTATGAACATTTAGGAAAGCCACTCCAGATTGGCAGACTGACTATTAAAAACAGGTTTTGTATGGCACCGATCGGTGGAGGGCAACATCATCTTCCGGGAGGCGGTTTGAAAGATGAAACAATACAGTATCTTATAGAACGCGCTAAGGGGGGTTTTGGCTTAATCTTTACCGGGGCAATCGCAGCGGATGGCACGGTTGACCCATATACCGGAGTTGGTCCAACGATTTTACAAAATCCGGATGCATTTAAGATGACAGCAACTGAACTAAATGAGAGGGCAGGCGCTTACGGTACAAAAATCTTTGCACAGATTACCATGGGGTTGGGGCGCAATTATCCGAACCTTCCGGCACCGTCTTCTGTCCATGTATTCCGGCATCAGGGGGTAGTTTCACCGGAGCTGACCATCGACCAGATCAAATCTAAAATTGAGTCCGTTGTAAAAGCATCTAAAATTGCAAAGGATTCCGGTTTTTCTGGTGTAGAAGTACATTCTATTCATTGGGGGTATCTGCTTGACCAATTTGCACTGTCCATGATGAACCATCGCACAGATGAATATGGCGGCAGTCTGGAAAACCGTTTACGGGCAGCAAAAGAAATTTTGGAAGGCATCAAGCAGGAGTGCGGCAGTGATTTTCCTGTCAGTATGCGTCTGGGTTTGAAAACCTTTGTAAAAGGATTTGAACAGGCGAGTTTAACTGGTGAGGAAGAGATGGGCCGTACTTTGGAAGAGGGGGTTGAGATTGCGAAACTGCTGGAATCCTATGGCTATGACTGCTTGAATGTAGATACGGGTATTTATGATTCCTTCTATTATGCCTGTCCGCCTATGTATATGCCAAAAGGGTATCTGGTGGAATTGGCAGCGAAAGCAAAAGAAGCTGTGAATATACCAATCTTGGCAGGGGGCCGGATGAACGAAGCGGATATCGCAGAGAATGCGATCCGGGATGGTAAGATTGACGCGGTTGTACTTGGACGTGCGGCTTTAGCTGATCCGGAATATCCAAATAAAGTGCTGACTGGACATACGGAGAAGATCCGGCCATGTATCGCCTGCAATCAGGGCTGCATCACAAGACTCCAACAGGGAAAACAGCCCACTTGTGCAGTAAACCCTGTGGCAATGCGGGAAGTAAGGTATGCGCTCCGTCCCTGCGTACAGCCGAAAAAGGTTGTGGTCGTGGGTGGCGGTGCTGCCGGTATGGAGGCTGCCAGAACCGCAGCCATGCGCGGACATAAGGTTTTTTTGTATGAAAAGAATAGATCTCTGGGCGGAAACCTGATTCCCGGCGGTTCCCATAGCTTCAAAAAAGAGGTGCGGGAGTTAAATGCGTGGTATCAGAATGAATTAAAGGCACTGCCTGTGGAGATCCACACAGGGGAAACGGTTACTTCTGAACAGCTCCGTAATATGGGTGCAGATGTGATTATTCTGGCAACCGGCTCTGTTCCCGTCATGCCGAATGTACCGGGAATGGATGATAAAAAGATTCTTGGCTGTATGGAGGCATTTGCGCATCCGGAAAAGGTTGGGCAGAAGGTCATGGTGATTGGCGGTGGTCTGGTTGGCTGTGAAATGGCGCTAGACTATGCACAGGATGGTAAAGAGGTTATGGTGGTAGAAGCTCTGCCTAAGATTTTGTCGGCAGGTATACTATCCCCGATCCCAAATGGCCAGATGATCCCTGACCTGTTTGAACATCATCATGTGACCATGCTGGAGAAGCATCGCCTTTCTGCTGTGGAAGATGGTAAGGTTATTCTGGAAAGTGATGGGCAGAAAAAGGTATTGGATGCAGATACAGTTGTTATCGCAGTCGGTTTCCGTCCGGCTCCTTCTATGGCACAGGAGCTTCAAGGATGTGGTGCTGTCGTTTATGAGATTGGCGACGGACAGAAGGTCAGCACAATCCTTCATGCCGTATGGGATGGCTATGAGGTAGGAAACAATATTTAATCTTATTACCATGGTATAAGGCAGAACGCTTTATATAGAGTCAAAAAAATTTAAGGAGGCTATTACAATGAGAGCAGAATTAAAGGAATATCAGGCAGTAGAGGCTGCTGCAATGAAGTTTGTTAAGAGTGTTGCTGAGGGCAACAGCGCTTATGCAAAAGAGCTTTTTACAGATGAGGCTGTTTTGTTTGGTTATCTGGACGGCAAGCTGGAGCATGGTTCTATTGAGCAGTTTTATCACAATGTGGATACCGTACCTGGCGGTGATGATTTCAAAGCCCGCGTGGATGTCCTGATGGTTGAGGAATCCCTGGCTGTTGTCCGTGTGCTGGAAGAAGGATGGGGCAACCGCATTGACTTCACGGATGTACTGCTCCTGTTAAAGATGGACGGCGAATGGAAATGTGTTGCAAAGGCATATAATCAGAATTCCAATACCATAAAGGAGGAATCGTTGTATGAGTAAGAAAATTGTTGTTATTACAGGAAGCCCGCGTAAAAATGGTAACAGTTTTGCCATGACGGAAGCGTTTATCGAGGCCGTTGAGGAGAAAGGGCATACAGTAACCCGTTTTGATGCTGCTTTGAAAAAAGTGGGTGGATGCCGTGCCTGCGAAACCTGCTTTTCCACGGGGAAAGCCTGCACCTTTGATGATGACTTCAATACGATAGCGCCAGCTATTCTGGAGGCAGATGCCCTTGTGTTCACTATGCCGGTCTATTGGTATTCTATCCCGGCACAGATTAAGGGGGTTATTGACCGGATTTTCTCTTTCGTAGTAGGCGGTAAAGATATTTCCGGCAAA
>Ga0137306_101279_pt1 | contig 26597 bp, 22 predicted proteins | sample Inofroosms_March_FD_97187 | JGI IMG/M metagenome (GOLD analysis project Ga0137306, IMG submission 97187) | Mouse cecal microbial communities from Vienna, Austria - N-Acetylneuraminic and N-Acetylglucosamine D2O microcosms_March | ecosystem: Host-associated > Mammals > Digestive system > Large...
ATTTCAAGGAGGATATGATGTTTTTGACAGACAGAAAATTAGAGCGGCGTATCAGCGAGCTTGAGCCGTATAGATACAGAGATATCATTGGGTTAAAATGTTTTGCTGCGGCAGAAGACGATCAGGGAGTAGTAAATCCGGCGCTTCCGGCATTTGAGGAGTGTGAGGTATTAGAAACAGGGGATACGTGGAAAGGACGCGACAGGTATCTCTGGCTGCATAAGGATATGTATATTCCGGCGGAATGGAAGGGAAAAAGGGTGGTTGGAATCTTCGATTACGGCAATACCGGAGCGGGCAATAATTCCGGCTTTGAATCCATGCTGTATATTAACGGCAGCATGTATCAGGGGGTGGATGTGAACCACAAAGAAGTGTTCTTTGACGACGCCCTGTGCGGAACGACCGCAGACCTGACCTTCCGCCTGTGGTCAGGACTGGAGGGAGGCGGAGCCCCTAAGGAGCAGGAGCACAGGATCGCGCGTGCGGATCTGGCATGGCTGGATGAAAAGGTTGACGATTTTTATTATACGGCGTCTATGGTGTGGCAGACGGTGAAAGAGCTTGATGAATACTGTCCAGAGCAGCATGAACTGAGAAAAGCGCTGGACGGGGCGTGTCACTGCATTGACTGGTCGGTTCCGGGCGGCGAAGAATTCTACGATTCCGTGCATCAGGCGGACGATTACCTGAATGAATGCATTGACCGGATGGATAAGAATTCCATGATCAACGTATACTGTGTAGGCCACACGCACATCGATGTGGCATGGCTTTGGCGGCTGAAGCATACGAGAGAGAAATGTTCCCGCTCCTTTTCAACCGTACTCCGCCTGATGGAGTTGTATCCGGAATATATCTTTCTCCAGACGCAGCCCCAGCTTTATGAGTACATGAAAGAGGAGTTCCCGGATATTTACAGGAACATTAAGAAAAGAGCCATGGAAGGGCGCTGGGAGACTGACGGCGGTATGTGGGTGGAAGCCGACTGCAACCTGACAAGCGGAGAATCCCTTACGAGACAGATCCTCATCGGCAGTAAATTTATCAAGGATGAATTCGGAAAAGATGTAGAATATCTGTGGCTGCCGGATGTGTTCGGCTATTCCTGGGCGCTGCCTCAGATCTTGAAAAAGGCCGGAATTGACACCTTTATGACGACAAAAATCAGCTGGAATCAGTACAACCGTATGCCTCACGATACGTTTATGTGGAAAGGGATCGACGGCAGCGAGATCCTGACCCATTTTATCACTACGCCGGAGCCATGGAATGAAAAGGACTCCTGGTTTTATACTTATAATGGGAAGCTGCTGCCAAGAACGGTAAAGGGCGTGTGGGACGCCTACAGTGAAAAACAGATGAATAAAGACCTGCTGATTTCATTCGGCTTCGGAGACGGAGGCGGCGGCGTGAACCGGGATATGCTGGAATACAGAAGAAGGATGGATAAGATCCCGGGACTCCCGAATGTGAAAATGTCCACTGCCAGAGAGTATTTCCGCAGACTTCATGATACCGTGGAGAATACAGACCAATATGTACATACGTGGGACGGGGAGCTGTATCTGGAATACCATAGAGGCACGTACACAAGTCAGGGCTATAACAAGAGAATGAACCGGCGGATGGAGCTTCTTTACCGCAGGGCAGAATGGCTGACAGCGGCGGGCGCGCTTTTTGCAGGCGGCATAGAGAAAGCACAGCAGGAGAAGCTGACAATGGGCTGGAAGCACATTCTGACGGATCAGTTTCATGATATTATCCCAGGCTCGTCGATTCATGAGGTGTATGAGGATTCCAGAAAGGATTACGCCTATATCGAAAGCCTTGCCCGGGAGGTAGAGAGCCAGGCGTATGCGGATATACTGGAACAGGAAGAAAATACATATACCGTATTCAACGATTCCGGCTGGACCATGAGCCAGACAGTTACCGTGCCGGAAACCAGGGAGGGTATCTTTAAGGATCTGGAAGGAAATGAACTGGTCTCCCAAAAAGGGCGCAGGGCGGCCTATGTTGAGGTCAAGGATGTCCCCGCCATGGGAGCGAAGACAGTTTTTTTTGAAGAGGTAAAAAGCGATGCGCCCAAAGCGGCATTCGCGGTGAACGGCAGGGAGATTGAGACGCCGTACTACCAGATCTCTTTGAATCAGTATGGGCAGATTACAAAGCTGTATGACAAAACCTTTGGCCGGGACGTGATGCCAGAAGGCCAGCGGGGAAATGTCCTTCAGGTATTTGAAGACAAGCCCCTTGACAATGATGCGTGGGATATTGATATTTTTTATCAGGAAAAGATGCGGGAAGTTACGGAGCTTGCCACATTTGAGATTACGGAGATGGGGCCGCTGTTCATGAATATCCATATGGAATGGGACTATATGCGCTCCCATATCAGTCAGGATATGGTTCTTTACAGCAATGACCGAAGGATTGATTTTAAGACAGATGTAGATTACCATGAGCAGCACCAGCTTTTGAAAGCGGCCTTTCCGGTGGATATTCGCTCGACCTACGGGACGTACGATGTGCAGTATGGCAATGTCAGAAGACCGAACCGCTGGAATACAAGCTGGGATATGGCAAAATTTGAGACAGTGGCGCACCGGTGGGCGGATCTGTCAGAGCGTAATTATGGAGTCAGTATCTTAAACGACTGTAAGTATGGACATGATATTAAGGACAATGTGCTGCGGATCACACTTCTGAAGGCAGGCACACATCCGGACCATCTTCAGGATCAGGGAGAGCACACCTTTACTTATGCGCTGCTGCCCCACAGGGGGGATTTTGTGGAAGGAAATGTGGTTCAGGAAGGATTTGCGCTGAATGCGCCGATGAAAGTCGCAAAAGGCAGATGCCGCCTCTGTTATGACAGCTTTGTTTCTTTTGATAATCCTCAGGTAGAGCTTGATGCGGTCAAGAAATCGGAAGACGGAAAATATCTGGTGATCCGTTTCCATGAGTTTGCAGGGGCAAAACAGGATGTGAAGGTAAATCTTGGATTTCCATGGAAAGCATGGGCGGAATGCGATCTGAGAGAGCGCCCGGCTGCAAGGTTCGGAAAAGATGAGATCCGCATGAGCCTCCATGCGTATGAGATCAAGACGATACTGGTGAAAGTTTAAGTTGAAGAAAGGAACGGCTGATATGGAAGAATTATTCAACATAGAAAAGGTGTTTGGGTTTTGTGAGAAGGTATGCTATTTTTTTACAGTGAATCTGCTGTTTGTCATATCGAACATTCCTGTACTGCTATTCCTGATATTTGTGGGGGGAGGAAAGGTTAGGGAGTGCTTCCCGTTATTTCTTTTGTGTCTGCTGCCTCTTGCACCGGCCCTGTCAGCGGTCATGTACGCCATGAACCGCCTGATCCACGGGACGGAACGGAGCGCGTTTCGGGATTACAAAAAGGGATATTGCCAGGATTTCCTGCAGAAGGTCAGACTGGGCGCAGGACAGTTATTTGCTGTGCTGATCTGCTGGACGAACATCGAATTTTTCGCGCTGCAGCTTCGGATCCTGCCTCTTGCGGTGCTGTTCCTTCTGCTGTTTGCGGCGACGGTGCTTGTTACGCCTAACCTTTATCTGCTTGCCAGCCGTTATGAGATGAAAAACATACAGATCGTAAAGACGGCAGTTACGCTTCTGATCGCGAAACCGGTGTTTACCCTCGGAAATATTGTGGCGCTGGCGCTTATCCTTGCGGCGTTCGAGATATCGGCGGGAACTACGGTGCTGTTCATGGGCAGTGTATATGGATTTCTTGTGATGTTCATGAACCAGGGTGTTATGCGCAGTCTGGAGAGCAGATAAATAGAGCTGATAAGGGAATGTGGAGTGATATCCGCATTTCCTTTTTGTGATTGTTCTGCTAAAATGTATAGCAGATAAGAGAAGAAGAGGAACGTAAGTATGGAGATAAAAAGCTCAAAGCAGCTGTACAATAAGCTTCTGTTTATTTATACGGTTATTCTGGTCTGCGTCGTGTCGGCTCTGGTCACTTACTTTTATCACAGCACGAAAAACCGCTTTCTGGAGCAGAGGCTTAATTATACAGAGATGATGAATGAATCGGCGGCCTTGTATCTGGAAGAGTCTTCGGATATTGCGGAGTACATCCATGAGGATCTGTATAAGTCCAATATGGAGCTTAAGGACGCGCTCCATTATATGACGGAGGAGCCGGCTGACTACCAGAAGTACCGGCTTGATATATATGCGGAGAATAAGACCGGTGAATATAAAGGGATTGAAAAATTCTTCCTGGATGCCTTCCAGGCGTACAGCAGCCTGAATCATATCGTGCTTTACAGCTATGGGCGGGATGAGATGACAGAGTATACAAGGGATGGGAAGAGCTATAGAAGGCAGGGGGACGAAACGCTTAAAGAGAAGCTTGAAGAGCGCAATCTGGCAGGAGAAGACAGCTTTTCCTTTATGAAGGAAATACGCGATCCCGTGACAATGCAGGTCAAGGGATGCATGCTTCTTGGATTTAAGAGCAGCAGGTTTGAGAGCATCTGGCAGTATTATTCCCAGGCAGAGCTGGCAGTGTATAATGACGCCGGTTTTGCGGTGTTTGACTCATCGGGAGAGTACGAGATTCCTAAACTGATGGAAGGGGACAGGGACGAAACGTTAGAAGCTATGCTGGGAGCTTATGTGGAGCGGGTGCAGATCGGACAGTATCACGTGATCAGCTATCTGGAAAAGAAACAGGCGGCAGCAATGCCGGTGCCGGTCCTCCTGATGATCTTCGGGGTAGGGACAGCAGTTATTGCTGTGGGAGAGTTGTTTGTCCGGTATTATCTGCAGCGGCTTTCCAGGCGGCTCAATCAGATCCTTGACGGTATGACGAAGGTTATGGAGGGCAATCTGGACGTGCGTATCCCGGCGGATAAGAACGGGGATGAGCTGGATGTGATATCTCAGTATTTTAACGAGATGTGCGTGAATCTGGATGAGCATATCAAGAAACGGTATCTGGCGGAGATCGAGCAAAAAAACGCCGAGATGTCCGCGCTTCAGAGCCAGATCAATCCTCACTTTTTATATAATACTTTAGAGGCGATCCGGATGAAAGCTATCTGCAACGGCGACAGAGAGGTGGGGAAGATGCTTTACAGCCTGGCCGTGACGTTCAGGGCGCAGATCAAAGAGGCTGATGTCATTACGCTGGCCCAGGAGCTGCATTACAGTAAAAAATATATGGAGCTTTTCGAGTTCCGGTATCAGAACCAGTTTCAGGCTGTTGTGGTATGTCCCGAGGAATATCTTCAGACGCCGGTGATCAAGTTCGTGCTGCAGCCGGTCATTGAAAATTATTTTATTCACGGTATGCGGATGAAAGAGAAGGATAACCGCATAACAATCTCTGTTGAGAAAGAGGAATTCTACAGGATCATTGTGGAAGACAACGGGAAAGGCATGTCAGCGGAAGAGCTTAAGGAGCAGAACCGAAAGTTAAAATGCGGCATCATGGAAAAGCAGTCGTCCATCGGAGTAGCCAATGTAAACCGCAGGCTGAAAGCCGTTTATGGAGAGGAATGCGGGGTTTCTATGGAAGCAGTAAAAGAAGGCGGGCTCAGGGTGATTCTAACCTTTAAGCCGGAAGAGGACGAAAAAGGATGCCGGGAAGGAGCGTAAGGATGAAGAAAGTAATGTTAGTGGAGGATGAGGAGCTGATCTTGCAGGGGCTTAAGAATATCCTGGACTGGGAAGCTCTCGGGCTTAAGGTCGTGCATATGGCCCATGACGGGCTGGAGGCGTTAAAGATGTGGGAGAAGGAGCCGGTGCATATTGTTGTTACAGATATCAGTATGCCGGATATGGACGGCTTAACCCTCCTTAAGAAGATCAGGGAAAAAGAGGAGCAGGTCCGCTTCATCATCCTCACCGGATACGACGAGTTTGATTATGCCAGAGAAGCGATCCGGCTGGAGGTAGAGAACTATATCTTAAAGCCGATCAATGAAGAAGAGTTAGAGCGGCAGCTTAGGGAGACGGCAGAGAAGCTTGAAGAGATGGACAAGAAAAAGATCCGGTATATCGACGAGAAAACCCAATGGATACATTTCCTAAACGGCGGGCTACAGAAGGACGAATACGGAAAATACATCCGGATGCTGGGGCTTTTGGAGGATTGCGAGGCTTACCATGCGGCTGTTATGAAATGGAACGTGGACGACCTGAAAGAAAAAAAGATCACGGATGTGATCGTGGAGCTGAAAAAGAAGGAAGGGCTGAGCATCGTGCACCTTCCGCCGGACAGCCTTCTTATGGTGCTGTCGGGCGGCGATATGGACGAGGCCCAGGTACAGGAGTATTTTCTGGAGCTTCAGAGCCAGATCGACAGCAAGTTCAATGTGATGACATTCATCGGCGTGGGACCGTCCTTCCATAGCTTTGAAGAACTGCCGGGAGCGTATAAGAAAGCGAGAAAGCTTCAGAAGTATCTGATCATCGAAGGCTACGGGAGCTGCATCAGCCAGAGCCAGATACAGGACAGGAAGAGCGAGGCGGTCAGTATGGACGAGTCCCGGCTTCGGAAATTTATCTTGAAAAAAGAAAAGGATCAGGCAGTTGATTATATGGAAGACGTACTGATCAATAATATACAGAAGGATGCGTCTGCGGGAGCGCTGTATCAGACCGCGGTAGGGATGGCAATGCTGATCCAGGAGATAAAGAAAGAGTATAAGCTGGAATCAGGGAGATTCCACGATCTGTCGGAGCTGATCGAAACCATTTTCAGCGCGGACGATATACTCGGGATCAAGACGGCCTTCGTCTCAGAGATCACGGAGATCATCGAATGTATGCATGAGGAGGATTCCCAGTATACCCCGGTGGTGCGCCAGATCATTGCCGAGGTCCGGCATAATTATAAAGAGGATATGAATCTGAAGACTCTGGCGTATAAGTATCATATGAATGCTTCTTATCTGGGGCAGATCTTCCAGCGGGAGGTGGGGTGCTCCTTTACCCAGTATCTGAGCAATACGAAGAACAGTATCGCGAAAGACCTTATCCTGAATACGAATATGAAGATCAATGACATCGCAAGACAGGTAGGGTATCCGGATACCAGTTATTTTTACCGGAAATTCAAACAATGCTATGGGGTTTCGCCCGCATCCCTGCGCGAGATGAAAAAATATTAAAGTGGACAAAATCGTGAAATGATGGACAAATTATTTCACGATTTTTTTGTATATAAAAAATCCAAAATAACCACTAGAATTTGTGCAATGAACCTAAAAGTTTTCAACTTTTAATAAAAAGTGCACAATGATATAGTAAATATACACAAAGACACACTGCAGATTAACGAACCGGTAAGTTGATAGACAGTTATGAAAAGGAGGAGGTTTAGAGGTGAAAGCTAACACAAAAAAGGCTGAAAAGCCGAAGGGGAGTTTTCTGAAACGGCTGAAGGCAAACAAGGAGCTGCTGATCTTAAGTATGCCGGGAGCGATATGGTTTCTGTTCTTCGCATACCTGCCGCTATTCGGTATCCTGGTGGCGTTTAAGAAATTCAGGCTCTCGGGAGACGGATTTTTCTACAATCTGTTTACCAGTGAGACGGTATGGTTTGACAATTTTAAATTCCTGTTCAGCAGCGGCGACGCATGGATCATTGTGAGGAATACCGTACTTTATAATTTTACATTTATTATCCTTGGCGTGGCGGTACCGGTAGTGCTCGCACTGCTTTTGAATGAACTTAAAAACAAAGGGATGATGAAGATCTATCAAAGCTCCATGTTCCTGCCCTATTTCCTGTCATGGGTTGTTGTAAGCTACTGCGTATTCGCATTCCTGAATCCGGAAAAAGGCTACTTTAACGCGGTTATCCAGCAGTTCGGAGGAGATCCGGTATCCTGGTATACAGAGAAAAAGTTCTGGCCTTTTATCATCATCTTCATGAGTCAGTGGAAAGGAATGGGTTATAACACGGTAGTTTATCTCGCGTCGATCTGCGGCATTGACAAAACTTATTATGAAGCGGCTGTCTTAGATGGGGCGTCAAAATGGCAGCAGATCGAATACATCACGCTGCCGCTTCTGAAGCCGGTGATCACCATTCTGTTGATCATGTCGGTGGGAGGGATATTTAAAGCAGATTTCGGACTGTTCTACCAGCTTCCGAAGAATTCCGGACCGCTGTACCCGGTAACGAACGTACTCGATACATATATCTTCCGTGCGCTTAAGACCAGCGGCGAGATCGGGATGAGTTCGGCGGCGGCGCTGTTCCAGTCAACAGTAGGTTTTGTCCTGATCATGATCGCCAATAAGATCGTATCAAAGATTGACAACGAGAATGCATTATTTTAGAAGGAGGAAAGAATTGTGGCTGATAAAATAATGTCTAAAAGAAAGATAGAAAAAAGGATAAGGAAATTAGAAGCAGGAGAGTGCCAGTACAATCAGATCAAAAGTTCAACAAACGTTTTATTCAATGCTATTCTGGCGGTTCTGTCCCTGATCTGTGTGATCCCGTTTATATTTGTTGTGATCATCTCATTCACCGACGAGCAATCGCTGGCAATGAACGGATACCGTTTTATACCGGAGAAGTTCAGTACCTATGCCTATGAATATATTATCAGCGCAGGCGAGAATATCTTAAGGAGCTATGGCGTAACGATATTTATCACGATCGTAGGAACCATCATTGGCCTGCTGCTGACCGGGACCTATGCCTACGCGCTGTCCAGGAAAACCTATTTGTTCCGGAAATTCTTTACTACCGTGATCACGATCCCCATGCTGTTCAGCGGCGGTATGATCGCCAATTACCTGATCGTAACAAAGGTACTTATGCTGAAGGACTCGCTGTGGGCGCTGATCCTGCCGCTTTGTCTTAACTCCTTTAACATTATTGTGCTGCGGACGTTTTTTAAGACCAGTATCCCGGATGCGGTGGTGGAGTCGGCGAAGATCGACGGCGCGTCAGAGTGGAGATTATTTTTCCAGATTGTTATCCCTATGGCGCTTCCGGGCCTTGCAACGATCGGTCTGTTTTTGACCCTTGGCTATTGGAACGACTGGTTTAACGCGATGATGTATATGGATAACAAGGATCTGATCCCGCTCCAGTATCTTTTAATCCAGATCGAAAGCTCTATTGACTGGCTCGCCAACAATAAGGGGACGATGGGCGTAGACGGTATCACGGCGGCGGCGAATATGCCGAAAGAGACGATTAAGATGGCCATTGTAGTCATCTCTACATTGCCGATTATCTTTGCCTATCCGTTTTTTCAGAGATATTTTGTAAATGGATTGACTGTAGGGGCAGTAAAAGAGTAGTATGAACAAGGAGGAAATGATGATGAAATTTAAGACGTTAAAAAGATTCGCGGCGGCAGGTCTTGCCGTTATGATGACAGCCGGAATGATGACAGGGTGCGGTGGAAAAAAGGCTGAGACCAATTCAAATGGAGACGAGATCGTAGAGCTTACCTGGTGGCAGATCGGCGATGCCCAGAAGGATCAGGAAAAGGTTCTGGATAAGGTGAATGAATATATTACGGAGAAGATCGGCGTAAAGCTGAAGATTAACACTGCCGGCTGGGGCGATTATGACCAGAAAATGCAGGTTGTCATCAATACGGGAGACGATTGGGATATGTGTTTTACCTGCTCATGGGCGAATAATTACCTCCAGAACGCCAACAAAGGCGCGTTCCTCCAGATCGATGATTATATTAAAGATACGGACATGTATAAAACTATCGATGCGCGTTTTTGGGAAGCGGCAAAGGTGCAGGGCAAGACTTACGGCGTTCCGAGCGAAAAGGAGATCGGAAGTATGCCTATGTGGGTATTTACCAAGGAATATGTTGACAAATATAATGTCCCGGTGGATGAGATCCACAGCCTGGAGGACTTAGAGCCGTGGCTTAAGCTCATTAAGGAAAAAGAGCCGGACGTTGTTCCTATGTATCTGACCAGCAGCTATTCCGCGCCGGTTTATATGGACCTGATCCAGAACCCGGTAGGAATTGAATACGGCGACGATACCCTTACCGTTAAAAATGTATTCGAGACGGAAAAGATGAGATACACCCTGGACACCATGAGAAAATACTATTTGGACGGCTATATCAATAAAGATGCAGCAACAGCTTCCGATGACAAATCAATCAAGCGTTTTGTGACCAAGGGAGACGGGCAGCCCTACGCCGAGCTTGTATGGGGGAAAGACCTGGGATATGAAGTAGTAGCGACTCCGATCATGGATACTTATGTGACCAATATCTCCGCGCGTGGAGCGCTGACCGCGATCAATGCGCAGACAGAGCATCCCGAAAAGGCTGTGGAGCTTCTGAACCTGATCAATACGGACGAGTATCTGAGAAACCTTTTGAACTATGGGATCGAAGGCGAGCACTGGGATAAGGTCGAGGTTCCGGCAGATGAGGCGGCAGCGGCAGAAGGAAAGCCTTATGTATATGACAACAAGATTAAGCTGAATGAGGAGACAAGGAAGGATTATTCGGTTTCCTACTGGGTACAGGGCGGATTGTTCAACACTTATGTACTGGAAAATGAGCCGGTGGATAAATGGGCGGCGTTCAAGGAATTTAACACCGCGTCTGTCGACGCCCCGTCCTTTGGATTTGATTTCGACATAGAGCCTGTCAGCACGGAAGTAGCAGGATTCGGCAATGTCATGGACGAGTTCGGAAAATCGCTGTTTACCGGAAGCGTTGACCCGGAAGAGTACCTGCCTAAGCTTCAGGAAAAATTAGAGGCCACAGGAATTGACAAGGTAATAGCAGAAATGCAGAAACAGATTGATGAATGGAAAGCGAAAAAGTAAAATGGGAATAAAAGAAAAGCAGCTCTTGAGAAAATTAAGAAAGGGCTGCCTTTCTTAAATAAAGAGACGGTGTGCGGAAAGGAGCCTGAACATGGATAGAAAGAAAGAGCTGCTTGGCCTGACCGGGAACATGCAGCAGCTTGCGTATGTGCGCCCGGTGACATACGAGGAAGGCAGAGCCAGAGGAATGAAAGCATATGACGTAAAAAACGGACCCTTGAGATTTACGGTGATGGCGGATAAATGCCTTGACATCGCCGAGGTGTCCTTTTTGGGTCACAACATAAGTTTTTTGTCAAAGCCGGGACTGATGGGGCGCTGTCATTATGATACGAACGGAGACGAGGCGCTGCGCAGTATCATGGGCGGCCTGCTGTTCACCTGCGGCTTGGAAAATATCTGCGCGCCCTGCAGTCTGGACGGCAGGGATTATCCCATGCACGGAAGGATACGTACAACCCCGGCGGAACATGTAAGCGCGGATGCATACTGGCTGGGGGAGGACTACGCAGTGAGCGTATCGGGAGAGATGCGCGAGGCAGAGCTTTTCGGGGAGAATCTCGTTCTGAGGAGGAAAATTACGACCCGGTATGGGGACAATACAATCTGCATTGAGGATGAGATTGCGAATGAAGGGTTTCTGGCAGAGCCGATGCTGCTGCTGTACCATATGAACATTGGATATCCGCTTTTGTGCGAGACATCAGAGATCATCCTTCCGACGAAAAAGGTGATCCCGAGAGATGAGACGGCGGCGCCTCATGCCGGCGGATGGAGCAGAATGGAGGCGCCGAAGGATTATGAGCCGGAATATGTATTTCTTCACGAGATGGCCGCGGATAAAGACGGCAATACATTTGCGGCAGTGATCAACAGAGGACTGGATTTGGGGATCAAAATAGAATATAATGTAAATGAGCTGCCGTATTTCATGCAGTGGAAATCTATCGCGTCAGGAGATTATGCGATCGGACTGGAGCCGGCTAATTCAAGTGTCTACGGAAGGACGTATCATGTGAAAGCGCAGGATCTTCACCGGATAGAACCGCTCTCGGCAGAGAAGAAACGGATCGTGCTGGCATTTCTTACCGGCCGGCAGCTTGATGAAGTAAAACAAGAAGCCGAAGCTTTACAAAATGAAAGGAGATCATGAAGATGAAACGATCAAAGATAAATGCTGAAATCAGACATATGGAGGAAATGATACAGGCCCATGGCTTTGAGATCCCGCCCTTTTGCAAATGGAGCGCTGAGGATTGGAAAACGAAGGGTGCGGAATATAACGAGATCCGGGACAATATGCTGGGATGGGATATTACGGACTATGGTCTTGGAAAATTTGACGAAGTGGGATTCTCCCTCATTACGATCCGGAATGGAAACCTGAAGATGGATAAGTATACGAAAACCTACGCAGAAAAGCTTCTTCTTGTCAAAGAGGGACAGATGGCGCCTATGCATTTCCACTGGAAGAAAATGGAGGATATCATTAACCGGGGCGGCGGGAATGTGCTGATCACGGTTTATAATTCTACGGAAGACGGGGAGTTTGCCGATACGGACGTTACGGTAAACTGCGACGGACGTGAGTTCGTAGTTCCGGCCGGCACGAAGGTGAGGTTAACGCCGGGGGAGAGCATCACTATCTATCCCTATATGTATCATGACTTTCATGTGGAAGAGGGGAGCGGCGATGTGCTGCTGGGAGAAGTGTCCATGTGCAATGATGATGAAAATGATAACCGGTTCTATGAATCGATCGGCCGTTTTCCGGAGATTGAGGAGGATGAAGAGCCTTACCGCCTGCTGTGCAACGAGTATCCGAAAGCGGAATAACCCGCGGCGCGGCGGGGAGCGGGCCGGCATCAGGATAGATCAGGGAATCTGAGGAGGAGAACAGAGATGATACAGCAAGTGCTGAATACAAACTGGCAGGTGAGACGGATGGGCGAAGGCGAAGAAGCGCGGCCGGCAGTTGTTCCGGGGACGGTTTATACCGACCTGTTAAGGAACGGGGACATGGAAGATCCCTTCTGGAAGGATAACGAGATCCGTGCCCTTTCTTTGATGGAAGACGATTATGAATATGAGACGTGCTTTGAGCTTAAGGAGGAATTTGCCGGGCAGGATAAGATACTGCTGCGCTTTGAAGGGGTGGATACGATCGCGGATATCTACCTGAATCAGAAATATATGGGAAAAGCAGATAACATGCACCGTGTCTGGGAGTATGATGTAACCCGGGATATCAAGGAGAAGGGCAATGTACTGAAGGTTGTCCTGCATTCCCCGCTGCGGTATATCAGAGAGGAATTTGAAAAGTGCAGGACGCTGGGGTCGGAGGACGCCATGGACGGATTTGTCCATATAAGGAAGGCCCACTGCATGTTCGGCTGGGACTGGGGAGCACACCTGCCGGATGCGGGGATCTTCCGGGACGTGTCTCTGATCGGGATAAAGGGGGCAAGGCTTGGCGGCGTGTATATCCGGCAGGAGCATCGGAAGGAAAGCGTCGTCCTTCACGTTCAGGCGGAGGAAGACGTGACAGCTTTACTTGAAAAGGACGGATACGGAAATGCTGGATACAGAAAGGAGATTCCCGTCCGGGAGGATATATCTTATTCGGTAGAGATCACCGCCCCGGACGGGACAGTTCAGCGTTATCCGGATTCTCCGAAAGAAATTCCGATCAGCCGGCCTATGCTCTGGTGGCCCAACGGTTACGGGGAGCAGCCCCTTTATACGGTAAAGGTGATCCTGTTTGTCAACGGGGAGGAAGCGGACGTCTGGGAGAGAAGAATCGGTCTTCGGACACTGACTATGAAGATCGAAAAGGATCAATGGGGAGAGAGCTTTGCCCATGAGGTAAACGGCATTGCTATTTTTGCCATGGGCGCAGATTATATTCCGGAAGACCATCTTCTTGGGAGAGTGACGAAAGAAACGACGAGAAAGCTCCTGGAACAATGTGTGGCGGCGAATCATAATACCGTCCGGGTATGGGGCGGCGGTTATTATCCTGACGACTGGTTTTATGATATCTGTGACGAGCTGGGTCTTGTGGTGTGGCAGGACTTTATGTTTGCCTGCGCCGTTTATGAGCTTACGCCAGAGTTCAGGGCGAATATCCGCCAGGAATTTATTGATAACATCAAGCGTATCCGCCACCATGCTTCTCTGGGCCTGTGGTGCGGCAATAATGAGATGGAGATGTTCGTGGAAGAGGGGCACCACTGGGTGACGAAGAAAACCGAAGTGCGTGATTATATCCTGATGTATGAGCAGCTAATCCCGGAGGTTTTAGCAGAGTATGATCCGCAGACGTTCTACTGGCCGGCAAGCCCGTCCTCGGGAGGAGCTTTTGACGAGCCTAACAGCCCGGACAGGGGAGATGTGCATTATTGGAAAGTGTGGCATGGGAACCGGCCGTTTTCTGAATATCGGAAATATTTCTTCCGCTATGCGTCTGAATTTGGTTTCCAGTCTTTCCCCAGTGAGAAGACGATTGAGACATTTACAGACGATCCTAAGGATAAGAATATATTTTCCTATGTGATGGAAAAGCATCAGAGGCAGTACGGGGCTAACGGAAAGATCATGAATTATCTGCAGCAGATCTATCTTTATCCTACGGATTTTCAGATCTTGATCTATGCGTCGCAGCTTTTGCAGGCGGATGCGATCCGGTATGGCGTAGAGCATTTCCGGAGAAACAGGGGCCGCTGTATGGGTGCGATCGTATGGCAGCTTAATGACTGCTGGCCGGTTATCTCCTGGTCTTCCATCGATTACTGCGGAAGGTGGAAGGCGCTTCACTATGCAGAAAAACGCTTTTTCGCGCCCCTTATGATTTCCTGCCAGGAAGAAGGGATGATGACCCAGGAAGCAGATATGAACCGCGAGCATTTTGTGTTTGAAAAGTCGGTTCAGTTAAATGTGGCAAACGAGACAAGAAAAGAGCAGCGCGTCCAGGTGTCCTGGGCGGTACGGAATGCAAAAGCACGGGTTTTGCGTGATGGAGGCACGAAGGAAGTGGAGGTTCCGGCGCTATCCAGCGTGTGGCTTGAGAAAGTGCTGCTGCCTGAGATTGATGTATTTTCAGAATATGTCAGCTATGAGATGCGGCAGAACGGAAGAGTGATATCGGACGGAACGGTTATCTTTTCTTATCCAAAGTACTTCAGATACGAAGATCCCGGGCTTTCCTGGCGGGTGGAAGGCGATGAGATCGTCGTGTCGGCAGACGCTTATGCAAAGAGCGTGGAAATCCAGAATGAGAACGAAGATTTTATTCTGTCGGATAACTATTTTGACCTGAACGGAGGTGAAAGGCGGGTGAAGATTCTCTCGGGAGAAGCGGAAGGGATACGCTTGAAGAGCGTGTATGATATCCGGTAGCTGCTAAATACCAATGCTCACTGCGAAGATATTTGGGCGGATAAGAAGGAATATTCTCAATAAATCCATGCACTTGACTATTGTGTAATTAGTGTGTATTATATTCTTGCGGTGAGGAACACGGATGAAACAAAGGGATATGATAAAGAAACCTGAGAATGCTGGATTTATTTTTGAAAGACATGGCGGGAGTCATGATATATAGAGAAGAGGCAGTGACATTTGTTCCGGATATGGAAATCTCTACTGAGGGGGAAAGCTTTGCAGATGCTATTGAAATGGCAAGGGATGCCATTGGATTGATGGGAATTTCAATGGAAGACCATAACGATAAACTTTCAGAATCATTAGATCAGGATGGTGCTATTGAAAAGGTAAAACAAGGGTGCTGCAAGAAGCGTTGATGAAAGTGTTAAAGGTATAACCAGGGGATACAAACGGGGGCTTTTGCACCCCAATCTTGAAGGCGTGGATACGGTTGAAGGGAAGATCGCGATCGCAAAGCAGAAAGCCAGGATCGGCGAACAGGAGAAGGCGGAACTGGAACGGTTCGAGGTCGTGCGCCATTATTGATATCAGAGAATATGAGGAAAACCATGCTTTTTAAGCTGGAAGATTAGGGATAACGGAGTGACTTCATATGAGAGGGACATTAATAGCTGCAATTATTACGATAACACTAGCTTTAGTTTTTTACACGATTGGCGTGTGGTCAGAGCATCGGAGCAAGCAGCTGAAAAAAATTCATTTAATTTTTTTCTGGCTGGGGCTTTGCATGGATACAACGGGTACGGTTTTGATGGGGCAGATTGCAGAGCAGCCGATGTTCTCCGGTAAATTATCATTGCACGGTGTGACAGGGACTCTCGCGATTATTCTCATGATCGTGCATGCAATATGGGCGACGGTCGTTCTGGCCAGGGATAATGAAGATTCGGCAAAGAATTTTCACAGGCTTAGCATCGCTGTCTGGGCCGTCTGGCTTCTCCCGTATGTACTTGGGATGATCATAGGGATGAGATAAAACCTCAATTCAGGAAATGGATAAAAATAAGCCGTGCTAAAAAGTTCAGCACGGCTTATTATGCGGCAATTATCCATTGATCCAGTTGATTTTAAATATTGCCTGTCACCTGGCTAATCAAAAACTGATTCCTCCTCCCACTTCAGGATGCTGCCGGTGTCTGCGTCGATTTCGAATTCATATTTTCTTTCCTTATAGACAATGGAGCCTTCATACAAAACCTTTCCGTCATCGTGGTCCAAATGAATCTTAATATCATCTTCCCCGGCTCCCGGCACCTTTTTTAAGGCTGTCTTCTTCGCTTCTGTTTCAGATACGGCAACACTTTGTGAACCTGGCTGCTGGTAATCATCCGCAATCTCCATATCTTTGCTGAGAATCTTCCCAGTTACAGCGTCAATGTCATAATCATATTCTTGATCTCCGGCATAAAAGCTGACTTCATATTGTCTGCGCCCATCATCGGTTTCGAGACTGATCCGTATGCCAGAGATCTGCTCTTGCGTCAGACCGGCATCCTTAAGGGCAATATCTTTTGCTTCGTCTTCGGTGATCAGTGTCCCGTCTGCCTGCGCAGCTTCTCCAGACGAGGAAGTCTCGGCCTCGGACGGGGAAATATCCTTTGAAGCAGCAGAATCTGTTCTGGCTGAAACGGTTTCCTTTGCGTGGATATCGCTTTTTTCCTCAGTGTCTTTCTGGGACTTTGCCCCGCATCCGGACAGTAGCAGGGCAATTATTACAATGCCCATCATACTGGTGCTCTTAAGCTTCATTCTTTCATTCCCCCTTAAAAAATAGTTGGTTAATCAAATTCATAATTGAATTTCAGGTCGAGATAATCCTCCACCTCGTCCAGGTAATCTTCCGCTGTCTCAATCCTTCGCTCTAAGCTCTTATATTGTGAACGGGTAATTTTTCCGGACTCATACTTGTCCTCCCATGTATCATCAAGTTTATCCAGCTTGTGCTCGATGGCTTCAATCTTAGCTTTGTAAGTATGATACTGGACTCTCCGCTGTTCTATAGTCTCTGCAAGCTGGATGCTGCCGATCTGTGTTTTCAGGGCTTTTGCCTCTTGTGTATATGTCTCGATCTTTGTTTCCGCTGCAGAAGTACTTGTCGTTTTTGACGCCTTTTTTACGGTGATCTTAAATTTCTTTTTCAGGGATGTACCTTTAACCTTTACCGTAATTGTTGCGGTTCCGGCTTTCACTCCCCTTATTTTTGTATCGTCGTCCCTTTTATCAAGAACCTTTGCTACAGATGGCTTGCTGCTGCTCCAGATGATATCGTGGTCTCTTACTTTTGCCCTTTTCGGTGTGATCACGCTGTCCAGCTCGATCGTGCCCCCAACGATAACGGTCTTTTTCCCTTTGACCGAGATCCCTGTTGCCTTAGGGGCCGCCAATGCCGGCATAGCGGTGGACGCCATCACGGCAAATGTCAGTAAACCTGCGATTAATTTCTTTTTCATCATTATTTTTACCTCCTGATCTGATTATATTCATCTTTTTGCTTTATTTTACGATTTAATTATATGAAGGGATGTTAAAATGTCTTTAAATCAAATTTAAACAATTTATAAATTTTCCAGAGCCTTATTTTTATTTTTTCCGGAAACGGTAGCCGGCTCCCCATACAGTCTCGATCAGCTTCATATTCTCTTCGTCAGTTCCGATCTTTTCACGGATACGGTTTATATGCACTGCAACAGTCGCCGTATCGCCTACGGCATCCATTCCCCAGATCCGGTCAAAAAGGGTATCTTTAGAAAAGACGATATTAGGGTTGGACGCAAGGAAATAAAGAAGTTCAAATTCTTTGTTGGCCAGCTCCACTTCTTTGCCACTGCAAAATACCTGTCTGGACAGAGGGAGGATCTTAAGATTTGCCGTCTGGATACTCCCTTTCTCAAAGTCGTAGTTCTTTGCAAGACCGCTTCCGTTCTGCTTTTTCAGCCGCTCATGAATATTGATATGCGCTTTAACTCTTGCTACCAGTTCACCTGGGCTGAAAGGCTTTACGATATAATCGTCTGCTCCAAGCCCTAATCCCCGTATCTTATCCACATCATCTTTCCGGGCAGTTACCATGATGATTGCCATGTCTGTCTCCCGGCGGATTTCCCGGCAGATGGAGAAGCCGTTGAGTCCCGGAAGCATGACATCGAGGATGGCCAGGTCATATTCTCCTTCCAATGCGCGCTTAAGCCCTTCCTGACCGTTCTGGCAGATGGTGGTCTCAAAATACTCTGCCTCCAGGTAATCCCGCTCGATCTCTGCGATTAAAATATCATCTTCCACAATTAGAATTTTTTTCATACTTCTCTCCCTTCTCAGAAGGAAATTCCATGACGAGCCTAAGCCCCTTCCCTTCACGTCCGGCCTTTGCATAAAAAGCGGCTTTGTGGCCTTTTAAGATTTCTTTTACGATTGAAAGTCCAAGGCCGCTTCCTCCTCCGGGATCACTTCTTGCTTTATCGCCCCGGTAAAAGGTGTCGAAAATCAGTTCTCTTTCTTCTGGCGGAACTCCCGGTCCGTCATCTTCCATTTCCAAAACGATTTTCCCGCCTGCTTTGTAAAGAACTGTCTTTAGTCTGGTCTCTTCTTTTTCTCTGTATTTCAGCGTATTGTCGATCAGATTTCCGAGCAGCCTTCTTAGCTGCTTTTTGTCCCCGCTTATATGCAGAGGCTCTTCTGCCTGAATATCATAGTCGAGAGTAATGTGATGTTCCTGAAATTCAACGGCATTTTCCTGAAAAAACTGTGAAAGGAATTCACCAAGCTCGATTCTTTCCATAGAATAATGATATTCTCCGCGGTCAAATCTGGAAAACAGCGACAAATTGTCAATCAGAGCTTCCAGATCCGCAATTCGTGTCTTTAATGCGCGGTAATACCGCTGCCTTTTTTCCTCTGTGTTCGCAATTCCGTCTCTAAGACCTTCCACGTATGCTTTGACGGAAGTAAGCGGTGTACGCAGATCGTGAGAAATTCCGGCCAGCATCTGTTTCCGGGATTCTTCGTATTTTTCCTGTTCCTTTACGGAATTTTCCAGATATTCAGCCATCTCGTCAAATTCCTGACAGGCTTTTCCAAGCTCGTCTTTTTTCTGGCTGCGGATCCGGTAACTCAGATTACCATCCTGCACCTGCCTTACCGCCTCGGATAACTGGCCGAGAGAGCTGCGCATCCCCCGGCTCAGCCATTTGGTCAAGATGATTATGCTGATGATAATTGTGGCGGTCAGCACCACCATGAAAAAGATTATCAGAACGAAAAAATCCCGGATAATCTGTGACAGATAATGGCTGCTGTCATACTGATTACAATAAGCCATAACATCCAGCGTTTTTACGCCGTCGGTATAAGAACGTTTGACGACAGAATCTTCCCCGTCTGTCACGGCAAAATTCCGGGTTGCCATGTACTCGGCTCCTGCCAGGCCGGCGATTTCCTTTTCGGCGTATTCTGGAAGATTGGAGACGATCACCTGGCCATCACATCTGATCTGATAATAATATCTAATCATTTCAAGTTCATTGATCAGGTCGCCGAACGCTTTTTGGGCGGAATCGTAATTGATGCTGTTTTTATTGTTGTTCTGATTGCTGTCATCGCTGCGGACGCTTTTGAGATCGTCATTGCCGATCGTGCCAGCAGCATGGATATCATCGTCGTTATGCCCGCTGTCCTCCTCAGCGTCTGCAATATCATCGTCATCGCCGTCATCATTGTCATCGCTGTCGTCACCGTCATCATCAGGTTCACGGTCATCGCCGTCATCATCGTCATCGTCGTCATCGTCGTCGCTGCCGTCATCATAATAACCATAACCATCGTCATCGCTGTCATGATCCCCGTATTTAGCGTCCTCATTCTTTAATGGCGTATAGCTTAAGATCTGATCTTCGTGAGAGTATAGTATAGTCTGTACATTTAAAAAGCCGTTATCATTTTCGTAAATGCTTTTCAGGCGGTTTAATGAGCTGTCTCCTTTATAAAAGATCAGCATGACACAGAGAAGCACAGATACCAAAAGAGGAATCAGTATCATCAATATACTGGCGATGATTAGTTTTTTCCTTAGATTCAAACTCGTGTACCTTTCCTGTATAATCATGTAACGTTTTTATCATTTTAACACATAATTTTAAATAATTTATAAATCGGTCTGGATTTTAATTACGCAGAATTGAAGAACCCATTGCCAATGATATGCTTCTTTAAGATTAATGCAGTGATGTACTAACTTTTTTGAAAACGGCAGTTTTGTCTTTCTGGTGATTATCACTGCAACAGCAAATGTGATGATTTCCGCGGCCGGCGGGGCAGTCCAGACCGAACCGATCCCCAAGACTGCCGGAATCATGAATATGGCAAAGGCTTTTATTACGGCTCCTCTGCATATGGCAATGATATCCGACTGTTTTGTCCTTTTGGTTGAGTACAGCAGCGAGGTATACACAAGATTTAAACCCATAGGAATAAAGGGCAGGCTAAAAACCGGCAATGCCTTTGCGGCGGCGGTGACAAGCTCCGGCTCCCGGTTAAAGATGCTCCCTTAAGACAGAAGGGAGATTCCGCTGACGACCATCGGCATTACCATGAAGGTGAACCAGATCGTCTCTGCCGTCCTGCCTGGACTGGCTACAGGGGCGCAGCCTATCTTTTGGTTACAATTACGGATGCGGGAAGAAGGACAGGGTGAAGCAGGCTTACCGCATTATCCTGACGGCATCGACGATCGCGTTAGTCCTGGCGTTTTCCGTCTTCCAGTTTGCGCCGATGAGTATCGTGCGCATCATCGGATCGGAGTCGAAGATGTACAATGAGTTTGCGGTGAAATGCTTCCGCATCTTTCTTCTGGCCTGTCCGATCAACGAGCTGTCGATGGCAACGGGCATCTTCTTCCAGGCCATCGGAAAACCTATGCAGTCAGCGGTGCTGTCTTTGTCCAGGCAGATCGTATACCTGATTCCGGCAACGGTGTTACTGCCGGAGGTGCTAGGGGTAGAAGGTGCATTGTGGGCAGGCCCGGTTGCGGATATGCTGGCATTCATAACTGCTCTGGCAATGTTGAAAGTGTATTGGAAAAAAATTTAGCAAGTGTCTGTCTGGGCAGGAGAGAATCGTTACAGTAAGCATATAGTGAAAAGCAGAAGGTCTGGGGTTTTTTAGGGTTGTATCTTTATGGCTGAAAGAGTATAGTTATCTTAGTTACGCACGCCTGCCATTTGGACACGTACACAGGCCAAAGGAGGGCAGGAGAAAGGGACGGATATATGAAAAGATACAGCGATAAGGTAGATAAGATTGTCTACGGCGGGGATTACAATCCGGAGCAGTGGCCGGAAGAGATATGGGAGGAGGATATGCGCCTGTTTAAAGAGGCGGGAATTGACATTGTGACGCTCAATGTGTTCAGTTGGGCGGCGATTCAGCCTTCTGAGGAGGAGTATGATTTTTCGAGACTGGATAAGATTATGGATATGGTGAGGGAGAACGGGCTGAAGGTATGCCTTGCGACATCTACTGGCGCCCACCCTGCGTGGATGGCAAAGCGCCATCCGGATATCCTGCGGGTAGACTTTGAAGGGCGGAAGCACAAATTCGGCGGTCGTCATAATTCCTGTCCTAACAGCCCGGCTTACCGGAAATATTCGGTAAGGCTTGCACAGAAGCTTGCCGAGCGGTATAAGGATTATGGGAATATCGTGGCATGGCACATTTCCAATGAATACGGCGGAGAGTGCTACTGTGAAAACTGTGAGCAGGCATTCCGGGAGTGGCTTAAGGAAAAATATCAGACGATTGGGGAATTAAACCGGGTATGGAATACGTCCTTTTGGGGACACACCTTTTACGATTGGGATGAGATCGTGCTGCCTAACGCCCTGAGCGAGCATTTTGAGTATGAACGGAGTATGTTCCAGGGGATCACTCTGGATTACAAACGGTTTAATTCGGACAGTATCCTGAACTGCTACCGGATGGAATATGATGCGGTCAAAGCGATAACGCCGGACATCCCGGTGACGACGAACCTGATGGGCTTTTATCCTATGCTCGACTATCAGAAGTGGGGAAGGTACATGGACGTGGTTTCCTGGGATAATTATCCGGAAGCGGACGCCGCTCCGGCAGAGATCGCCATGCAGCATGACCTGATGCGGGGAGTGGGCGGCGGCAAGCCTTTCCTTCTGATGGAGCAGACGCCGGGAGTTACGAACTGGCACGCTTACTGTGCGCTGAAACGTCCGGGGGTCATGCGGCTGTGGAGCTATCAGGCGGTTGCCCATGGCGCGGATTCCGTGATGTTCTTCCAGATGCGCAGGAGCATAGGGGCGTGCGAGAAGTATCACAGTGCGGTCATCGACCATGTGGGAAATGGTGAGACACGGGTGTTTAAGGAGACAGCGGCACTTGGAAGAGAGTTGAAAAAGCTGGGAGGAAGCATGCTTGGCGCGTCCGTGGACGCGAAGGCTGCGGTATATTTTGACTGGGACAACTGGTGGGCGCTTACCTGTACGGCCGGACCGACGCAGGATCTGGATTACCGGGCGCAGATACTGGATTATTACCAGGCGCTTCATGCGCTGAATATCCCGGTAGATATCGTGGGGGCAGGAGATGACCTTAGCAGGTATAAGCTCCTTATCGCGCCGTTGCTCTACATGACCAAGACCAGGTACGACGAAAAGGTGCGCCGGTTCGTGAAGGATGGAGGAACATTTGTCACGACGTTCTTCAGCGGTATCGTGGATGAGCATGATCTGGTGATCACCGGCGGATATCCGGGGCGGCTAAGAGACATCTTGGGAATCTGGGCGGAGGAGACCGACGCGCTTCCTAAGGATAAGGAGAATTGCTTTGACTATCATGGCGCCAGCTATCCGGCGAAGCTTTTGTGCGACCTGGTCCATCCGGAAGGCGCGAAGGCGCTTGGGTCATACCAGAAGGATTTTTACGCGGGGATGCCTGCGGTGACAGTCAATGAATTTGGCAGGGGAAAGGCTTACTATGTGGCGACCCGTTCGGATGCCGGCTTTTACCGGCAGCTCCTTAAGGATCTGTGCGGGGAGTGCGGCGTTACGCCTCTCCTTAAGCATGCTGAGGGCGTGGAGGTTACAGCGCGTGAGAATGAGAACGGAAGGTTTTTATTTTTGCTGAATCATGGGGATACATGCGCAGAAGTGCTGATTGAAGAGGACTGCACCGACCTGCTGTCTGACGGGTCGGTAACAGGAGGGACAAGGATAAGGATAGAACCGAAGGATGTGAAGATTCTGAAGCTGAGCCGGCATGGGCGGTAAGGTTCAGAAGAGCAGATGAGATAACGCTCCCTTCCGGAACCGGAGCTGCCGGTGATTGCCTTAAAGATTACTTCCCAGTTTTTGACACCTGCGGTTTTTAGAAGCTCGTTACTGATAAATTCTGCCGCTTTATTTTTAAAGTCGGTGCGGTTCTGCGCTTCAGATTCTTCATTTCAGAAAGTATTTCCCTCGGGATTGACAGGCTAATTGTTATGAAATACTATATAAAAAACAGCAGATGATAAAGAAATAGTAACGCAGGAGTTATTTATGGAAACGATCATGGTCTTAGAAGATGATATAGAATTGAATGACGGGATTTCCTACGCGCTGAAAAGGGAAGGCTACACGGTGGCATCAGCCCGTTCTGTGGGGGAAGCGAAGAGAGTCATGGAAAGGACGGCGGCGGATCTGGCTGTTCTGGATGTGAACCTGCCGGACGGCGACGGGTTTTTCTTCTGCCGGTGGATCAATGATCATCAGAAGATCCCGGTCTTATTCCTCTCCGCGAGAGATCTGGAGGAGGATATGCTTAAGGGGTATGAGCTTGGCGCGCAGGATTATGTGACGAAGCCATTTTCCATGAAGATACTTCTCAAAAAAATAGAGGTAATATTGTCCAGAAAAGAAGGACGGGAGCATAAGATCTTTGACGACGGCTTTCTGCGCATCGACTTTGCTTCCGGGGCGGTGAGCGCTGAGGGGAAGGAATGCAGCGTTACGCCTACGGAATTCAGGCTGCTGAAGATATTTGCCGGGCATCAGGGGCAGCTTCTGACTTATGCTGTGCTTCTCGACCGTCTGTGGGATGAGGGAGCGCAGTTTTCAGATAAGCATGCGCTGGCGGTCAATGTGAACAGGCTGCGCAGAAAGATTGAGGACGCAGACCACAGCTATATTACGAATATTTATGGAATGGGCTATTTATGGAAATCATGATCATCTTAGTGTTGCTTGTGCTTATTCTGGCCGGCGCATGTCTGTTCCTGCTTTGGAGGCTGCGGCTTAAGGAACAGGAGATATACGGGTATACAGAGAAGCTTGAGAGGGATCTGAGCGTGCTGCTATCCGGCGGGGAGCTTCCAGCGCCCGGTATAGGGAAGGATACATTGCAGGATAAGATCAATGACAGATTGTACCGTCTGTCGAAGGTCAGCCGGAGGAAAAATGAAGAGATGCGTCAGGAGAGGAATCAGATAAAGGAATTAATCTGCGACATCTCCCATCAGACGAAGACGCCTATGGCCAATATCACCCTGTACCTGGAGATCTTACAGAAAGAATCAGAAAAAAATGCAGCCGGATTTTTAGAAAAGATGAGCGGGCAGGTCAGGAAGCTGGATTTCCTTATGCAGAGCATGGTGAAGCTGTCCCGCTTAGACACGGGCGTAATCAATGTCCATCCGGTATCCGCTCTGGTCATTGACACTTTGGCGGCCGCCGCCGCGGATATCGTCCCGAAGGCTGACAGGAAGCATATCACGCTTTCTGTTGACTGTGATGAAAAGCTCATGCTCTGCCACGATAAGAAATGGACCGCAGAGGCGCTGGCCAATCTTCTGGATAATGCCGTAAAGTACACTGAATGGGGCGGCAGTATCCAAATCTGCGTGAGAGAGCGGGAGATATTTACGGAGATCAGCGTGAAAGATTCGGGAAAAGGTATTGCACCGGAGAGACAGGCGGAGATCTTCACCAGGTTCTACCGGGAACCGGAGGTTCATGACAGTGAAGGGATCGGCGTGGGGCTGTATCTTTCCAGAAAGATTGTCACTATGCAAGGCGGCTATATCCAGGTTGTCTCAGAAGCAGGAAAGGGCGCGGATTTCAGAGTATATCTTCCCCGGTCGTGATCCTGCTTAGTGTATGCAGTGTATTCAGAAAAATCACAGTTTTGTGATTTTTTTGTTTTGTGAACGGTTTGTGATTTTTATGGTTTAACCTGGAAAGCACAAAGGAGGACTGATAGGATGAACAGGATTATCATAAAAACATCTAATCTGAAAAAATATTATCAAATGGGTGAAAATGCGGTCAAGGCACTGGACGGAGTCGATTTCGAGGCCAGAGAGCGGGAATTTGTCTCTATCATCGGAAAATCGGGGAGTGGGAAGAGTACGCTGCTCCATATGATCGGCGGGCTGGATGTCCCGGACAGCGGAAGTGTCATCGTAGACGGTGTGAACCTAGCGAATATGGATAATGAACAGCTTGCCATATTCCGGCGCAGGAAGGTCGGGTTCATCTTCCAGAATTATAACCTGATCCCGGACCTGAATATTTATGAAAATATTATTTTCCCTACAGAGCTGGACGGCGGGTACATTGACGATGAGTTTATTCGTGAGATTATGGCGGTACTTCGGATATCTGCGAAGAGGGAGATGCTGCCTTCCCAGTTGTCCGGCGGAGAGCAGCAGCGTGCGGCGATCGCGAGGGCGCTGGCGGCGAAGCCTTCGATCATCCTTGCCGACGAGCCTACGGGGAATCTCGACACAGCGACGGGGCATGAGGTCATGGGCCTGTTAAAGACGCTTTCAAAGAAATATCAGCAGACAATGGTTATCATTACCCACGATCAGGATATCGCGCAGATAGCAGACAGGATCGTTCGTATTGAGGACGGCAGGACCGTGAAAGGTGGTGACAGTTATGCTGGCTAACAACGACCAGAAGGTGATCCGCAGATTGTCCTTAAGATCAATGCGCGCAGACAGAAAGCGGTACGGGACGTTTTTGGCCGCGGCCGCGATAGCTTCATTTCTGCTGTTTTGCGTGCTGACTATCGGGCTGACGTATCTGGAGCTTTTAAAGCTGCAGACGATCCGGATCAACGGCGCTGATTACGACATCCAGCTGATCAACGGCTTTACCCGGGAGCAGAAGGAAAAGCTGATGAAAGATGAGCATGTCTCTTCGGTGGGCGTGTTTGCATATGCCGGATATGTGGAAAAGACGGATGCGGACGACACTGTGCATACCGGCCTGATCTATTACGATGATGTGTTCTGGAAGGAGCA
>Ga0137306_101283_pt1 | contig 26523 bp, 13 predicted proteins | sample Inofroosms_March_FD_97187 | JGI IMG/M metagenome (GOLD analysis project Ga0137306, IMG submission 97187) | Mouse cecal microbial communities from Vienna, Austria - N-Acetylneuraminic and N-Acetylglucosamine D2O microcosms_March | ecosystem: Host-associated > Mammals > Digestive system > Large...
CTCTGCTGGGACGCCCTTTCGGAGTACCACTCCAACACCCCCTTCCAGCCCGCCGGGCCCCGCTGCGGCGCGGAGCGGGCCATGGTCCGAGGGGGCCGCTGGCAGGACTTCCTGCTGTACTACGGCGACCGGATCATCTGTATCCAGGCGGGCTGGGAGCTGACGGAGGAGCAGGTACAGCTGGCGGCGGACCGCCTGCTGGCCTGGAGCTGAACACACGGAACCTTTTTGGGCCCCGATCAAGAGATCGGGGCCCAAAAACATCTTTACGAAACCTGGGTAGGCTTCCCCTCCCGCGCCAAGCGCAGGTCCTCCACCAGATCGAGGGCCTCCTCCAGCACAGGCGCCTTGCCCCGGAGGGTCAGCGTAAGCGCGGGCACGTCCCCGGCGGCGAGAATCAGCCGCTGGCGGTACTTGGGCCCGGAGCACACGGAGACCACCGCCTCGGGGTCGAAGTCGGCGATGGTGAGCCTCAGCTTGTCGCCCCGCTGGGAGATGTCGCTGACCCCCGCCTTGGCGGCGGCGGCCCGGAGCATGGCCACGTCCAGGAGGGCGTAGACGCTCTTGGGCGGCTCCCCGTAGCGGTCCATGAGCTCGTCGAGGAGGTCGGATGCGTCAGCGTCCGTGCGGATGGCGGCGATGCGGCGGTAGAGGTCCATGCGCTGCTGGCTGGAGGGGACATAGCGCTCGGGGATGTTGGCGGAGATGGTGAGGTCGGCGGAGCACTCGGTGGTGACCTTCTTTTTCTCCCCCCGCTCCTCCAGCACCGCGTCCTCCAGGAGCTGGAGGTACATATCGTACCCCACGGTCATCATATACCCCGACTGCTCGGGCCCCAGCAGGTTCCCCGCGCCGCGAATTTCCAGGTCCCGCATGGCGATCTTGAACCCGGAGCCGAATTCCACATACTCCCGGATGGCGGTCAGGCGCTTGCTTGCCACTTCGCTGAGGACCTTCCCCTGCCGGTAGGTCATATAGGCGTAGGCCCGGCGGGCGCTGCGGCCGATGCGGCCCCGGAGCTGGTGGAGCTGGCTGAGGCCGAAGCGGTCCGCGTCCTCGATGATGAGGGTGTTGACGTTGGCGATGTCGATGCCCGTCTCGATGATGGTGGTACACACCAGCACCTGGGCCTCCCCCTCCACCATCTGCTGCATGACGGAGCTGAGCTGCTTCTCGTCCATGCGCCCGTGGCCCGTCACCACCCGGGCGTCCTCGCCCACCAGGCGCTGGATCTGGGCGGCGACCGAGTCGATGGACTCCACCCGGTTGTGGAGGTAGTAGACCTGCCCGCCCCGGTCGATCTCCCGGCGCATGGCGTCAAAGAGCATCTCCCAGTTGTGCTCCACCACGTAGGTCTGGACCGGCTGGCGGTTGTGGGGCGGCTCCTCCAGGGTGGACATGTCCCGGATGCCGGACAGGGCCATGTTCAGCGTCCGGGGGATGGGGGTGGCGGAGAGGGTGAGCACGTCCACCTGACGGCTCATCTCCTTGAGCTTCTCCTTGTGGGTCACGCCGAAGCGCTGCTCCTCGTCCACCACCAGCAGCCCCAGGTCCTTGAAGCGGATGTCCTTTTGCAGCAGCTTGTGGGTGCCGATGAGCAGGTCAATCTTCCCCTCCCCCAGATCATAGAGGATCTGCCGGACCTGCCCAGGGGTCTGGAAGCGGCTGAGGACCCGGATCTCCACGGGGAAGGAGCGGAAGCGGTTGACGGCGGTGGCGTAGTGCTGCTGGGCCAGCACGGTGGTGGGCACCAGGATGGCCGCCTGCTTGCCGTCCAGCACGCACTTCATCACCGCCCGCAGGGCCACCTCCGTCTTGCCGTAGCCCACGTCCCCGCACAGCAGCCGGTCCATGGGCATGGCCTTCTCCATGTCCTTCTTGATCTCCGCGATGCACCGGAGCTGGTCCTCGGTCTCCGCGTAGTCAAAGGCCTCCTCAAATTCCCGCTGCCAGGGGGAGTCCGGGGAGAAGGCGAAGCCGGGCTGGCGCTGGCGCTGGGCGTAGAGCTCGATGAGCCCCTTGGCCAGATCCTTGGCCGCGGCCCGGGCCTTCTTCTTCTGCTTGGACCAGTCCGTGCCCCCCAGCTTGTTGAGCCGTGCCGGGCGGCTGTCCCCGCTGGCGTCCGCGCCCCCGCCGCCGATATACTTGCTCACCAGATCCAGCCCCGTGGCCGGGACGTAGAGGCTGTCCCCGCCGGCGTAGGCGATTTTGATATAGTCCTTCTCCACCCCGTCCACAGGCATCTTGCGGATGCCCTCAAAGCGGCCGATGCCGTGGTGGGCGTGGACCACCAGATCGCCGGGGGTCAGATCGGCGTAGCTGAGGAGCTTCTGCCGGTTGTCCTTGGCCGCCCGGCGGGGGGCGGTCCGGCCGGAGGCGGGGGCCGTCAGCTGGCCCTCGGTGAGCACCGCCAGATTCAGCTGGGGGTACTCCGCCCCGGCGGACAGGGCCCCCACGGCGATGCGGGCCTCCCCGGGCCCGGGCATGGAGGCGCCGTCAAAGTCCAGGGCCGCGGGCACGTCCCGCTCCTGGAGCATCCGCTGGAGGCTCCTGGCCCGGGCGGCGCTGCCGCACAGCAGCAGCACGCCGAAGCCGGAGGAGAGGTAGTGGCCGATCTCCCCGGCGGCAGCGTCGATGCTGCCGCCGTAGGCGCTCAGCTGCTTGGCGGTGACGGACAGCAGGGTCCTGGGGGGCAGAGGGTAGCGGGAGGTGGGCAGGGCCTCCAGCATGCACAGGGCAAAGCCCTCCAGTCCCTCCAGCCACTCCCCCTGGCTCAGCAGCAGCCGGGTGAGATCGCCGTTTTCCTCCCCGGCGGCCAGCAGGGACTCCGTGTCCTCCCGGGCCTGCCAGAGGACGTTTTTCACCCGCTCCCCCAGCCGGGCCGTCTCGTTCAGGCATACCAGCGCGTCCCCCGGCAGATAGGCGAAGACCGGGGCGGGCTCCGCGCCCTCCGGCAGCTCCGAGGCCGGCAGCAGCAGGGCGGAGGTCAGGTTTTTGGTGCGGCGCTGGGTGGCGGTGTCGAAGCTGCCCAGGGAGTCAATCTCATCGTCAAAGAACTCGCAGCGCACCGGCTCGTCCATGAGGGGGGAGAACACATCCAGGATGCCGCCCCGCAGGGCGAACTGGCCCACGCCCTCCACCTGATCGGCGCGGGTGTAGCCCGCCTCCACCAGCCGGCGGGGAAGGTCCCCCAGGTCATAGCGCTCCCCGGCCTCCAGCAGAAGCGCGGACTGCTCCAGCCGCCGGGGCGGGCAGGTCTTTTGCAGCAGGCCCTCGGCGGTGGCCACCAGCACCCGGCCCCGGCCCTGGCAGAGCTCGTACAAAGCGCCGATGCGGGCGTGCTCCCACTGGCGGGAGGCCACGGCCCCGGCGCGCACAAACAGCTCCCGGGCATAGAGCCGGAGGGGCCGCACCCCCAGCAGGGTCTCCAGGTCCCCGGCCATCCGGCCGGCCTCCCCCTCGTCGGAGCAGACCATCACCAGGGGCCGCCCGGAGTCGGCGGCCAGGGCGGCGGCTATCTGGGCCCGGTGGACCGGGGCCAGACCGGTAACGGCGGCGGGGCAGAGCCCGCCGTCCACCGCGGCGGCCAGGGCCCCCGCCTCCGGGATGCGCAGCAGGGTCTGGAGCAGCTGTTCCATGGCGTCATTCCTCCTCCGGTTTTCCAGAAATTTTCATGTCCACGCAGGAAAAGGCCCACGCCGCCTGGGACCAGGGGCGTGTGCCGTATTTTCCCATTTATGTTAGCGGGTTTCCGGCGGTTTGTCAAGGGGGAAGCGGGGGAAATATATGTCCCCCGGCGAAACTTCCCCTTGCAATCCCGTACAAGCTGTGCTATAATAAAGCACCTATGGGGCGGGATCAGCCGCCATCACTCTGGAGGTAATCCGATCATGACACTCTTTGTGACCATTTTGCAGCTGCTGTTCGGCTTGGCGGTGATTCTTGCCGTGCTGTTCCAGTCCGGCAAGAGCGCGGGGCTGTCCGGCGCCATCGGCGGCGTGGCCGACACCTTTATGTCCAAGGGCAAGGCCAAGACCTTTGACGCCAAGCTGGCCAAGGCTACCAAGTGGATTGGGGCAGTATTTATCGTACTGACCCTGATTCTCAACATCATGCACTAAAGCAGAATGCGCGCCGCCCGGTATCTGCCGGGCGGCGCGCATTTCAGTATGCTGCGAGGCGGGAGCATTTCCATGAATGCGCCCGCCTCTTTCCGCGCCGCTGCCGGTATTTTCAACATCCCTCTTCCGGAAACGCTCTCCTTGACAGGCGCGGAGAATTTAGGTATCATATGTGTGACAAATGTACCAAAGCCTGGGGCGCGGGAGGCGTTTGGGATGACGGAGACCGGCTCCCCCGGCTGTGGCAGATGGAGCCAGCACCCCCAAAAACACCAGTGGACATGAATAACCAGAAAGGAATCATTCTATGAATATCCTGGTCATCGGCGGCGGCGGCCGCGAGCACGCCATCATCAAAAAATTGAAGGAGGACCCACGGGCGGAGCGGATCTTCGCCCTGCCCGGCAACGGCGGCATTGCCGCCGACGCGGAGTGCGCCGGCGTTTCGGCCACCGACATTCCCGGCATCCTGGCCTTTGCCCGGGCCAACGCCGTGGACTTCGCCGTGGTGGCCCCCGACGATCCCCTGGTCCTGGGGGCCGTGGACGTCCTGGAGGAGGCCGGGATCCCCTGCTTCGGCCCCCGGAAGAACGCCGCTATCATCGAGGGCAGCAAGGTCTTTTCCAAGAATTTGATGGAGAAATACCATATCCCCACCGCCGCCTGCCGGATCTTCGGCGCCCCCGGCGAGGCCCTGGCCTATGTGGACGAGTGCCCCCTGCCCGCCGTGGTCAAGGCCGACGGTCTGGCCCTGGGCAAGGGCGTGCTCATCTGCGAGACCAGGGAGAGCGCCCGGGAGGCGGTGCGCTCCATCATGGAGGACCGGATCTTTGGCGAGAGCGGTGCCAGAGTGGTCATCGAGGAGTTTCTCACCGGGCCCGAGGTCTCCGTGCTGGCCTTCACCGACGGGACGTGCGTCAAGCCCATGGTCTCCTCCATGGACCACAAGCGGGCCCTGGACGGGGATAGAGGCCTCAACACCGGCGGCATGGGGACCGTGGCCCCCAACCCCTGCTACACGGAGGCGGTGGCGGCGCGGTGCATGGAGGAGATCTTCCTGCCCACCATCCGGGCCATGAACGCGGAGGGCCGGCCCTTCCGGGGCTGCCTCTACTTCGGCCTCATGCTCACGCCAGCGGGCCCCAAGGTCATTGAGTACAACTGCCGCTTCGGCGACCCGGAGACCCAGGTGGTCCTCCCCCTGCTGGAGGGGAGCCTGCTGGAGATCATGCTGGCCGTGTCCCAGGGCCGGCTGGCGGACACGCCGGTCCGCTTCCGGCCGGGGGCCGCCTGCTGCGTCATCCTGGCCTCCCAGGGCTACCCCCAGAAGTACGGCAAGGGCTTTCCCATCTCTCTGCCGGAGACAGGCCCGGACGAGTACATCTATATCGCCGGCGCGTCGGAGCGGGACGGACAGCTCCTCACCAGCGGCGGCCGGGTGCTGGGGGCCGCGGCGGTGGCTTCGGATCTCCCCGGCGCCGTGGAGCGGGCCTACGCCCTGGCGGACCGGATCCATTTTGACAACGCCTTCTGCCGCCGGGACATCGGGCGGCGGGCTCTGGCGGCGATGAAGGAGGGAAAGTGATGGTCTATCGTGTATACGTGGAAAAGCGCCCCGGCATGTCGCCGGAGGCGGAGAACCTGCTCTCGGATCTCCGGGGCTTTCTGGGCATCTCGCCGCTGACCGGCGTGCGGGTCCTCAACCGCTACGACGTGGAGGGCCTCAGCCGGGAGATCTTCGAGCGGGCCAAGCCCATCGTCTTCTCCGAGCCCCAGGTGGACGTGACCTGGGACGAGACCTTTCCGGAGCCCCGGAGCCTCCACGCCCTGCTGGCGGTGGAGGCCCTGCCGGGCCAGTTTGACCAGCGGGCCGACTCCTGCGCCCAGTGCATCGCCCTGATGGCCGGCGTGGAGCGGCCCCTGGTAGCCTGCGCCAAGGTCTATCTCCTGGAGGGCCCCCTCTCCAGGGAGGACCTGGACCGGATCCGGGGCTACCTCATCAACCCCGTGGAGTGCCGGGAGGCCTCTCTGGACAAGCCGGAGACCCTCTCCCGGACCCACGACGCGCCCCCCATGGTGGAGACCCTCTCCGGCTTCACCGGCCTGGACGGGGCGGGCCTCTCCGCCCTGCTGGAGAATCTGGGCCTTGCCATGGACCTGGACGACCTCACCTTCCTCCAGGCCTACTTCCGGGACACGGAGGGCCGGGACCCCACCATCACCGAGGTGCGGGTGGTGGACACCTACTGGTCCGACCACTGCCGCCACACCACCTTCTCCACCCACCTGGACCAGATCGACATCCAGGACCCCGCCGTCCAGGCGGCCTACAGGCGGTATCTGGCCGCCCGGGAGGAGGTCTACGGCCAGGAGAAGGCCGCCCAGCGGCCCCAGACCCTGATGGACGTCGCCACCATCGGCGCGAAGACGCTGAAAAAGCGGGGCCTGCTGCCGGAGCTGGACGAGAGCGAGGAGATCAACGCCTGCTCCATCCATGTCCCCGCCCTGGTGGACGGGGAGGAGCAGGACTGGCTGCTCATGTTCAAGAACGAGACCCACAACCACCCCACGGAGATTGAGCCCTTCGGCGGCGCGGCCACCTGCATCGGCGGGTGCATCCGGGATCCCCTGTCCGGCCGGGCCTACGTCCATCAGGCCATGCGGGTCACCGGCTGCGGTGACCCCCGGGCCTCCTTTGCCGGCACCCTGCCCGGCAAGCTGCCCCAGCGGAAGCTGGCGGTCACGGCGGCGGCAGGCTACTCCTCCTACGGCAACCAGATCGGTCTGGCCACAGGCCACGTGGCGGAGATCTACCACCCCGGCTACACGGCCAAGCATCTGGAGTGCGGCGCGGTGGCGGCGGCGGCCCCGGCCGCCAACGTCCGCCGGGAGCGCCCCGCCCCCGGGGACGTGGTGATCCTCCTGGGGGGCCGCACAGGCCGGGACGGCATCGGCGGGGCCACCGGCTCCTCCAAGAGCCACAACCTCTCCTCCCTCACCACCATGGCCAGCGAGGTCCAGAAGGGCAACGCCCCCGAGGAGCGCAAGCTCCAGCGCCTCTTCCGAAACCCCAGGGTGACGGGGATGATTAAGCGGTGCAACGACTTCGGCGCCGGCGGCGTCAGCGTGGCCATCGGCGAGCTGGCGGACGGGCTGGAGATCAACCTGGACGCGGTGCGCAAGAAGTACGACGGCCTGGACGGCACGGAGCTGGCCATCTCCGAGAGCCAGGAGCGCATGGCGGTGGTGGTGTCTCCGGAGGACGCGGAGGCCTTTATCGCCCTGGCCGGGGAGGAGAACCTGGAGGCCTACCCGGTAGCCCGGGTCACCCAGAGCCCCCGGATGGTGATGAAGTGGCGGGGGGAGACCATCGCCGATCTGAGCCGGGCCTTCCTGGACACCAACGGCGCGGTGAAGCACGCTTCTGTGTCCGTTCCCAGGTACGCGGGCGGCGGGGCGGAGCGGCCATCCTCTCTGCGGGAGCTGGCCGCCAGCCTCCCCTATGCCTCCCGCCGTGGACTGGTGGAGCGGTTTGACAGCACCATCGGCGCGGGCAGCCTCACCATGCCCTTTGGCGGCAGAACCCAGCGGACCCCGGCCCAGTCCATGGCCGCCCTGCTGCCGGTGCTGCCGGGACAGTCCACGGAGCAGGCCAGCGTCATGGCCTGCGGCTGTGACCCGGCGTACGCCTCCGCCGCCCCCTACCGGGGGGCCTACGACGCGGTGGCCGCCTCCCTCGCCAAGCTGGCGGCCGCGGGCGCGGACTACAAAAAGGCCTATCTCACCCTCCAGGAGTACTTTGAGAAGCTGCGCAATGAGCCCGCCCGCTGGGGCAAGCCCTTCGCCGCCCTGCTGGGGGCCCTGTCCGCCCAGCTGGACTTCGGCGCGGCGGCCATCGGGGGCAAGGACTCCATGTCCGGCTCCTTTATGGACCTGGACGTGCCCCCCACCCTCATCTCCTTCGCCATTGCGCCGGTGAAGGCCGGGGAGGTCATCACCCCCGAGTTCAAGGAGCCGGGGCGGCCGGTGTACCTCTTTGCCCCCGACGGCGGCGGGGCCGAGAGCCAGCGGGCCGCCTGGGAGGCGTTCCACCAGCTGGCCCGGGCCGGGAAGGTGAAGGCCGCCTGGGCGGCGGAGAAGGGGCTGGCCGACGGGGTGATGAACATGTCCTTCGGCAACCGGATCGGCTTCCGGTCCCGGGAGGAGGGCGTCAACTGGTACGCCCCCGCCCCCGCCGTGATCGTGGCGGAGCTGACGGAGGAGGTTGATCTGCCCTGGGCCAGGCCCATCGGCGTGACCACGGCGGAGCCGGTGATCGTGATCGGGGACGATTCCGCCCCCATCGACGAGCTCCTGGCCCTCAACGAGTCCGTTCTGGAGGAGGTCTACCCCACCCGGGCCGGGACGGCGGAGCCGGTGGAGCCTGTCACCTGGACCAAGGGGGCCCCGGCGGTTCTGGGCCGCGGGATTGCACAGCCCCGGGTGGTCATCCCCGTGTTCCCGGGCACCAACTGCGAGTACGACAGCCAGCGGGCCTGCCTGGCGGCGGGGCTGGCGGCGGAGACGGTGGTGATCCGGAACCTGACCACGGAGGACCTGACGGCCTCCGCCCGGGCCCTGGAGGAGGCTGTCCGCAGGGCCCAGATCGTCTTCCTCCCCGGCGGCTTCTCCGGCGGGGACGAGCCCGACGGGTCCGCCAAGTTCATTGTCTCCCTGCTGCGCAGCCCCCGGCTCACGGAGGCGGTTACGGATCTTCTGGAGAACCGGGACGGACTGATGCTGGGCATCTGCAACGGCTTCCAGGCCCTTATCAAGCTGGGCCTGCTCCCCTTCGGCCGGATCCGGGACACGGACGAGACCTGCCCCACCCTGACCTACAACGTCATCGGGCGGCACCAGTCCTCCATCGTCCGCACCCGGGTGTGCTCCAACCTGTCCCCCTGGCTGCTGGAGACCGCCCCCGGAGAGATCTACAGCGTCCCCATCTCCCACGGCGAGGGCCGGTTCATCGCCCGGCCCGACACCCTGGCGCTGCTGCGGGAGGGGGGGCAGATCGCCACCCAGTACGTGGACCTGGACGGCGCGCCCACCATGGACGCCGCCTTCAACCCCAACGGCTCCGTCTGGGCCATTGAGGGCCTGACCTCCCCGGACGGACGGGTGCTGGGCAAGATGGGCCACAGCGAGCGGATCGGCCCCAGTCTCTACCGGAACGTGCCCGGCGTGTACGACATGGGCCTCTTCCGCAGCGCGGCGCGGTACTTCCGGTAAGCGGATTTTGTTGTTGTTTTCTTTCCCCCTTATCTGTTTGATTGTTGTTGGTTGAAAAATAGATAAGCAGCAGCACAAGATGAATAATGGATTGTTCTTTTGCTGCATGTCCGCAAAAAAGACGGAATATTAAACATCCAGGAATCACCATGAGTAGGTTTCCCATCAGACAAGGAGATGCGCTATGCAGGCAGATTTGCAATGGCTGACCAACCCAGCCGTGTTCCAGGTGAACCGGCTGGACGCCCACTCTGACCACATGTGCTGCGCCTCCGCCCAGGAGGCGGCCCGGGGCGAGACCTCCCTGCGCCAGTCCCTGGACGGGGTGTGGCGGTTCGCCTGGAGCAGGGCCCCCGCAGCCCGCCCGGCGGCGTTCTGGCGGGAGGATTTTGACGACTCCGCCTTTGGGACCATTCTTGTGCCGGGCCATATGGAATTGCAGGGCTATGGCCAGATCCAGTACATCAACAGCCTCTACCCCTGGGACGGCCACGCCCAGCTGCTGCCCCCCCAGATCGACTGGGAGGACAACCCGGTGGGCAGCTACGTCCGGACCTTTGACCTGGACCCCGGCCTGCGGGGGAAACGGGTGTGCGTCAGCTTCCAGGGGGTGGAGCAGGCCCTCTTCCTCTGGCTCAACGGCCATTTTGTGGGCTACGCCGAGGACAGCTTCACCCCCTCGGACTTTGACCTCACCCCCTATATCCGTCCCACCGGCAACCGGCTGTGCGCGGAGGTCTTCAAGCGCTCCAGCGCGGCCTGGATCGAGGACCAGGACTTCTTCCGGTTCAGCGGCATCTTCCGCTCCGTGTTCCTCTACGCCAAGCCGGCGGTCCACCTGGAGGACCTGTGGCTGCAGGCGGGGCTGGAGGGCTCTGACGGCGTTCTGTCCCTCCGGCTGCTGCTGAGCGGGGAGACGGAGGGCGCGTCCGTCTCCTGCCGGGTGGCCCATCCGGACCAGGGCGTCCTCTTTGACGGGGCGCTGGTCCTGAAGCCGGAGGGGCGGTACCTCCGCAGCCAGCGCCTCCGGTTTGAGAACGTCCTCCCCTGGAGCCACCAGACCCCGGCGCTGTACCAGGTGACGCTGACGCTCCGCTCCCGGGGGCGGGTCATGGAGGTGACGCCCTGCGAGACCGGCTTCCGCCGCCTGGAGATACGGGACGGCGTGATCCTGCTCAACGGGGAGCGGCTGGTGCTCCGGGGGGTGAACCGCCACGAGTGGAGCCCGGAGACCGGCCGGGCCATCGGTCAGGCGGACATGGACGCGGCCATGGTGGTGTTCCTCCGCAACAACATCAACGCGGTGCGCACCTGCCACTACCCCAACCAGACGGCGTGGTACCAGCTGTGCGATCAGAACGGGATCTACGTGATGGACGAGGCCAATCTGGAGAGCCACGGGTCCTGGCAGAAGCGGGACGGCATAGACCCGGCCTGGAACGTGCCCGGGAGCCTGCCGGAGTGGCGGGAGTGCGTGGTGGACCGGGCCAGGAGCATGTTCGAGCGGGACAAGAACCACGTGTCCATCCTCTTCTGGTCCTGCGGCAACGAGTCCTATGCCGGGGAGGACATCCTGGCCATGGCGGACTTCTTCCGCGCCAGCGATCCCAGCCGGATTGTCCACTATGAGGGCGTGTACAACTGCCGGGCCTATGACCGGATCTCCGACGTGGAGAGCCGGATGTACGCCCCGCCGGAGGCGGTCCGGGCGTATCTGGAGAGCAGTCCCGCCAAGCCCTTCCTGTTGTGCGAGTACATGCACGACATGGGCAACTCCCTGGGCGGCATGGAGAGCTATATCCGTCTGGAGGAGGCGTTTCCCCAGTACCAGGGCGGCTTCATCTGGGACTACATGGACCAGGCCCTGTGGCGCAGGGACTGCAACGGCCGCCGCGTGCTGGGCTACGGCGGGGACTTCGGGGAGCGGCAGAGCGACTACGCCTTCAGCGCCAACGGCGTCGTCTTTGCCGACGGGACGGAGAAGCCGGCCATGCAGGAGGTGCGGTACTGGTACGCCTCCCCGGAGGCGCGGGCGGCCCGGGACGAAGCCAACCGCCAGGCGGCGGCCAGCGTGCCCCCTCTGCCAGCAAAAGCCCCCGGCCCCCTGCGCGTGGTCCGCGGGGACGGGGCCCTGGGCGTTCGGGGCCGGGACTTTGAGGTCCTGTTCTCCTACGCGGAGGGCGGCCCGGCGTCCCTGGTGTCCGGGGGGAGGGAGTGGCTGTGGCGGGCCCCCCGTCCGGCCTACTGGCGGGCCCCCACGGAGAATGACCTGGGCTGCGGCTTTGCCCTGAAAAGCGCCGTCTGGGCGGCGGCGGACGGGTGGCAGCGGTGCGAGAGCATGGAGGTGCTGGCGGAGAGCGAGGCCGCGGTCAGCGTCCGATGCACCTTCACCGCACCGGCCCTGCCGGGGCTCCGCACGGAGGTGGTGTACACGGTGGACAGCTCCGGCCGCATGGAGGCGTCCGTCCTCTACCGGGGCGGGCCGAGACGGCCCCAGCTGCCCCTGCTGGGCCTGCGGTTCGCCACGCCGGTTCCGGTGGCGGCGGTGCGGTGGCTGGGCCTCTCCGGGGAGACCTACCCGGACCGGAAGCGGGGCGGCGTCTTTGGCTGGCACCATGAGCGGCCCCACATCCCCGGCTATCTGGTCCCCCAGGAGTGCGGCTGCCACGCGGACACCCGGGCGGTCCTCCTGGACATGGCGGACGGCTGCCGCCTGACGCTGGAGATGGCGGACCGGCCCCTGGCCTTCTCCGCCATTCCCTACACCCCCCAGCAGCTGGAGCAGGCCGCCCACCGGGAGGAGCTGCCCCCGCCTGTGCGCACGGTGGTCACGGTCTGCGGGGCCATGCGGGGCGTAGGCGGCATCGACAGCTGGCGCAGCGATGTGGAGCCCCCCTATCAGGTGGACAGCGGACAGGATATCCGCTTCTCCTTCCTCATCCATCTATAAAAAGGCATAACGGGAGCCCCTGGGAGAAACAAGTTCTCCCAGGGGCTCCCTGTTGATTTTCTTTTTGCTTCTTTTTCTTTTTTCCAAAAGAAAAAGAAGACATACCCTTTGCTATGGCTTGCAGGCGCCGCAGGGGTCATACCCCCGGTTCATCAACTCCTCCCGGCTGCCGGAGAAGTCCTGGCGGTTGGCCTCGCCAATGGAGGCGGCCCCGGAGCAGGAGGGCAGGTGGAATTTCTTGGAGCTGGTGTTGAGCACATACTCCTTCTCGTCCCCGGTCCGCTCCTCCAGGCGGCTCTCCCCGGTGGCGTAGTCGATGACCACGCCGGGCTGGCAGTTGTAGACATACACGTTGAAGCATACGCCCTCGCCCTGATCCTCCACGCTCTTGGCCTCCAGCTGCACGCCGCTGGCCACCAGATTCTCCCCCTCGAAGAAGGGGGTCACCCGGTAGAGGACGTGGTTCTCCGTCTCCTTCACGTAGTCGGCCACCATGTTCTCAAAGGGCAGCATCCCGTCCACGTTCATGTACCGGGTGCCGGTGATGAGGTTCTGTTTGTTGGCGTTCTCGCCGGTGAGCTGGAAGCCGATGAGATGGCAGCGGTTATAGAGGTACTTGCCGTCCACGCAGTCGTACTTCACCGTCTGCCAGCCCGTGGGCTTCACGGAGCCAATGGCTCCCCGCTCCTCTGTGGGCATCAAATCCGTCCCTACGCAGGCCATGGCCTGACCGCACCGGCCCAGCTGATCCAAGGGGCTGTAGGTCTCATAGGAGCTGGAGGTGAGCTGGCTCTCCGTAAAGCCGGGCTCATTGTCCAGCAGGACCACGTAGGGATCTCCCGAAAACGCCGGTATATCCTCCGGCGCAGCGGTAACCCCGGGTCCGGCCTGGGAGATCTCAATGGATACGCATCCGCCTCCCAGCAGGCACCACAGCGCCAGCAGCAGGGCCGCAAGGGCTCTCCTCCCCTGCTTCAACGGCGATACACCTCCCTTGTAATGCACTCGTGGCTGGACCCGGCGAACTCCCTGCGCTCCTCCAGGACAAAGTCCTCCAGGGGCAGGGTGCAGTAGAGGTCCGCAGGATACCGCCGGTTCCAGCGGTAGAGGACCAGACCCTCCATCCGCTCCAGCCAGGGGGCCGGGTCCGTGGTCTCCACAAAGCACAGCTCCCCCTTTCCGGCCCGGTCCAGGCAGTCCTCCGCCGTGCGCAGGTCCCCTGTCTCCGGGCCGAACTGGCCCAGGGAATAGCCGTTCATCCAGACCGGCCGCCCCGCCGCCAGGGCCAGCAGGTCCCCTCGGAGGACCCGGTCCTGGCTCTGGCGGCGGCGGTTGAAGAGCATCCCGCCCCGGTCATCCACGCAGACAACCGCGATCATGGCGCTTCCAGCACGTTCACGCACAGGCGCATAAGGATGGTGGCCGCCTGGGCCCGGGTGGCGCTGCCGCCGGGGACCAGAAGACCGTCCATGCCGCCGATGAGCCCCGTGCTCACGGACCATGCCATGGCCTCGCGGGCGTAGGAGGACACCTTGGCCTGATCCGGGAAGCTGTCCAGGCTGGCCTGGGCGGTCACGTCCACGCCCCTGTACCGGGCGTAGCGCATGAAGATGGCCGCCATCTGCTCCCGGGTGATGGCCTCGCCCGGACGGAAGGAGCCGTCCTCAAAGCCGTTGACAATGCCGTTGGCGGAGGCCCAGGCCACGCTCTGGGCGTAGTACGCGCCCCCGGCCACGTCGGTGAAGGCGGTCCCCGCCCCGGCCTCCGGCGTGCCCTCCAGCCGGTGGAGGATGGTGACGATCATACCCCGGGTGGTGGTCTGCTGGGGGGAGAACTGGTTCTCCGCCGTGCCGCTCATCATGCCCCGGGCGTAGACGAAGCGGACCGCCTCGTAGAACCAGTCCTGGGCGCTCACGTCCGTAAAGGGCAGGGTAACGTTCCCCAGGTCCGGCGCGGAGGGCTGCTGGGTCTCCGGCGGCTTCTCATCGGGCTTCTCCGGCTTGGCAGTTCCTCCGCCGGTGCCGCCGCCGTTCCAGCCGCCGCCGGAGCCGCCGGGATTCCGTGTGCCGATGACCACCGGCACGTCGCCGCCCATGGCGCCCGTGAGGGGCTCCAGGCCCCGGTTCAGGAGGGTCATCTGGGCGGTCCGGGGGAGACTGTCAGTCCCCCCCTTGGACCCCATGGACAGGGTGCCCAGCTCCAGCAGACCCCGATTGTTCAGGGGGCTCTGGCCGGAGAGATAGAGGATTACCTCCGTCTTCCCCTGGGACGCGGCGGCCTGACAGCCGGGGCTGTAGACCCCCGCGCCGTAGGGGGTGAAGGAGCAGCCGGCGTACTCCCCGGTCAGGGTCAGCTCCACTTGCGCGCCATAGATCCCGCTGCCGTCCAGGCCCTCCAGGGCTAATTGGAGCTGACCCGTCTCCCGGCCCGGGGTGCATACCAGCTCAGGCCGGGCGGCGGCCCGGGCCGCCGGGGCAAGGCCCAGCAGCAGCGCCAGGGCCAGGGCCAGAGATAAAATGGAATGATTTCTTTTCATGCTCAATTATTCTCCAATTTGATGTAGGGCAGGTCTTCACCGCCGGGGCTGCTGATCCAGATGGTCTCCGCGCCCAGATGGACGCTGCCGCCGGTGGCCGTGTCCGAACGGGAGAGAACCGCCTTAATCTCGCTGGGCAGGTTGTATTTGACCTCTTCAAAGTCCTTATCCAGTTCATCCGCTCCCGGGAGCTTGATCTCCCCCTGGTCCGCAGGAATGAAGAGGAAGAAGCCGTCGCTGATGTCAAGGCTCATGTCGCCCTCCACCACCGCAGCGAAGAGGAGGCCGGCGCCGGCCACAGGCTTTTCCACGAGATCTTCGCTCTGCGTCCCATCCTCGTTGATGGTGGTCTCCAGGTATCTGCCGTCAATCCGCAGGTTGTTGAACACCGGACTGCCTCGGTAGGTCCCGGTAATGACCAGGGTACCGGCGGGTATGGTCTCCGTGCCCTCGAGGGTGTCGTAGGTGTAGTCGCTGTAAAGGCGGCCCACCGAGCCCGTCTCCAGGAAGGCGATATCATCGCCGGGATAGCCGATGAGCTGCACCTTCGACGGATCCGTGATGGCGCTTCCGGTGACGGTGACGGTCAGGGCTTCATAGGTGTAGATCCGGGCGTCGTCCGAAGCCGCGCCGGGCATCTGGAGGTAGCGGACATAGCTGTCCTTATCATCCACAGCCTGATTGACGCTTGTGTCGCCGCCGATGACGTAGGTATCATCCACGCTGACCGAGATTTCCGCATTCTCTGCCCAGCCGCCGGCCGCTATCTTGATGCCGGACACAGGGGTTTTTTCCGAGAAGGTGAACTTTACGCCGTTTTCCACATTTTCCGTGGTGTACGTGCTGGGGTCAATCACGTTGTCGTAGGCAATGCGCACGGTGCCCGCATTCGCCATGCCCACCTCATTGCCCAGGATGTCGTAGGCCTTCACGGTGTACGCATAGTTCCGGTGGTTGCCGGAGCCAATAACATCCTTATATGTTCCGGAGTTGCTGGAGATGACAAAGTCAATGGGCGTGCCATTGCGGATAATCTCAAAGCCCTGGATCGTCCCCGAGCCGTTGAAGGAGAAGGTGAGGTTCACCTCCTTCTCTCCGTTCTTCTTCACAGAAGCGGTCACGGTGCCGGCGGCCGCGCCCTCGCTGCGCAGCGCCGCCCGGCGGCTCTCGTCGTTGAGATACCAGATGGCCCGGGGCTCGTCAGCGTAGGAATCGATCTTGCTCTTCACGCTGTCGCTCAGCTGCATTCCCCAGCGCCGGAAGAACTCGTTCAGGTCCTTTCCAGTCACACCTGCGGCGGTGAGGGCCACCTTTTCGTCATAGGTATTGGCATCACTGGTAAATTCCTTGTTCTTCCAGGCCGTAAAGAACTTGTTGTAGAAATCCAGGGAATTTGCACTGTCTGTATAAGCCAGATGGAGCTGCCAGTACATGCCCAGCTGTACGAACACGTTCCCCGCCGCGCCGGGGTAGCCCTGGGCGGTCTTGGTGAAGATGTCCTCGTACTTGCTGCTGGCCTCCAGGCGGGAGGTGAGGGTGTTGCTCTGGCCGTCATAGGTCTGGACCATGAGGGAGTAGATGTTGTTGGTAATCTCCGCCCGGCCCAGTTTATCCATGTTGTGGCCGATCTCATGGGCAATGCCCCAGCCGAAGAGGCTGTTGGCGTTCCCCGGGTCGGTCATGCTGACAGGCTTACCCACCACCATGCCGCCGCAGGAGCCGTAGCCAATGCCGATGTGGCTGCCGGCAGCGTACATGAACGCGCCGGAGAACATGGTCATGCACCGGATGTTCTGCCGGGTGTGCATGTCGTTGTTCTCATAGGTGGCGCTGATGCCCTGGGTGGTCTTGCAGATGTACATCACATCCTCCCAGGCCAGGACGTCGTTGCAGAGGGTCTCCACCTTCTGCTCCCGGGTCCCATTGCCCAGGGCGGCGCTCACCGCTGCGGCGGGCAGGGAGAGGAGCACCGAGGGGGTGGAGATCTCCGTGACGTTGCGCCAGTCGGACGCGGGACTGCTGATCTTGGTATCTGCCGCGTACTGGGCCAGATCGTCCACGTAGCGGCCAATGGCCTCCCGGCGGGCGGCATCATTCAGGCTGTGCCAGTTGGACAGCTCCAGGGTGGGGATGGCCGTACCCCGGAGAACGTGGAGCTTAATATTCTGGGCGTTGGCCTCGCTGCCGCCGTAGGTGAGATAGAGGCTGCCGCCCTTGGTCTTGTCGCTGTCCGAGGTGATCTGGGGGATGGCCAGGATGTTCCGGCCGTTGCGCAGGGTGCCCACGGTCTTCTGCCAGGAGTTGACCTGGGCGTTGAACTGGGTGGCCACCAGGCTTACCGGGGCGTCTGTGGGGATCCCCTCCGCGTAGATCACCAGCTCAGTCCCCGCCCCGGCGGCCACGCCCAGGGGCTGGAGGACGCTGCCGCCCTGGCCATACCTGCTGTCCGCGCTGCCGTTCCGGGCCTGGATGCCGTTGACCACCACGCCGGTGGCGCCCTGATTGTTCAGCAGGCTGCGGGCCAGCTTCAGCTCATCCTGCAAAACGTCCACGTAGAGGTAGTAGTTCTTCTCGTCGCTGTCCAGACGGGCCTGGAGGGCCTCGATCTGCTCTGCGGTCACGCCGGACTTGAGGGCGGTGTGGAGATCCCCGTCAAAGAGGGCGGCGATATCCCCGGGCAGGTTCCTCTCCGCGCTGTAGGTCATGAACATGAGCTCCGAGAGGCTCACCGCCGTGTAGCCGTTCTGGTCAATGGTGATGGCGATCTGCTTGACGTTCTCCACCGGCTCAAAGGGCAGGAAGGCGAAGCGATCGTTGACCACGTTGTTGGGGATGGTCTCCCAGGTCCGCAGGCCGCCGTCCTCCTGGTTCTCGTTGGGCACGATCCTGGTGCCAGGTCCGCTCAGGTCATCCCCCTCCCGCCAGATGGTGACCGTGTAGGCCTTCAGGTTGGCGGAATAGGTGCCGTCCATCCGGGGGATCCACAGGGCGGCGGTCAGGTGCTGGGGCTCCTTGAGGGTGCAGATCACCTGCTTGCTCCGGGCGTGGTTGCCGTCCCCCCAGGCCTGACTGGTCCAGTGGGTGCGGAAGTCCCCGTCCGCCATGCTGGCGGGCTGGAAGCCGTTGGGGTGGGCGGTGTGGGAGTAGTTGCCCGTGTCGGCCAGACGGATGGACTCAATATCCTGATACTCCAGCACGCCCTCCGCAGGGATGCCGGCGGGCCGGGAGTAGTCCACGGCCTTGGGAGTGCCCTCCGCGATGGTGGACTGGGGGCCCCGGCCGATGTCGTTGCAGGCCACTACGTAGATCTCATAGGTCACGCCGTTGGTCAGGCCCTCAATCGTGGCCTGGGTGTCCTCCAGCCGGCCGCCAAACTGGGTCCAGCCGGCGGCGTCCTTCTCCCGATAGAAGAGCTCGTGCCACGTGGCCCCCTTGGCGGCCTTCCAGCCCACGCGCAGGGCGCCGTCCATGCTGGTCACGGTGACCATGTCCACCCTGTCGGGCACCTTGGCGGGCTGGGGGGTGGCGGTGACGGGCTCAGAGGGCTTGCCCTCCCAGCTGCCGTCGGTGGCAGTGACGGTGAAGCAGTAGGTTTTCAGATTCTCCAGACCTGTGACGGTGGCGCTGTTCACGTCCACATGGAGCTCCTGGGTCAGATCCTCCTTGCCCTGGGGCCAGTAGAGGATCTTATAGCCGGACACGTTGGGCAGATTCCGCCAGCGCAGGCGCACGCTCTCGCTGCCCGCCTCGGCCGCTACGTCCGTTACCTTGGTGTTGGGGGCGGCGGGGTTCTCCGGCACAATGTCCTGGAGGAACTGGATGGACTCCACAGCCGCATAGCCCGCATCCGTCTTGACAACGGTGATGGTGATCTTTTTCACCGGCACCCGCTTGCCCAGGCTGATGGTGATGACGTTGCTGTCAGGGTCCCGGGTGATGGCGTGAACGCCCTCGGGCGTGGTGTAGTCAAAGGGGATGCGCATCTCGTTCTCCCACGCGTCCTCCACCAGGATCTCGCCGGTGAGGATAGCCCCGGGCTGCCCGGCGGCGGGGGTGACGATGCGGATCTCCGACATATCCGTGGTTTCATCCAGGGGCAGGGGCAGAACAATATCCCCGCCGCCGGTTTTGTGGAAGTTGATGTACTGCGGGTCCGCCTTATCCCGGAACAGGTCCGCCAGCTCGCCGCCTTCGCAGGTAACGCCCGCATCCGCCAGCGCATTCTCAACATCGCTGATGACCACCGGCGGGTTGAGCAGGGCGGTGGGGATGACCTCCGCGCCGCCGGAGGCATTCAGCTGCCGGTCTATGTAGGCCAGATCCACGATGTCAATGAGGCCGTCGCCGTTGAGGTCATAGCGCTCCAGATCCTTGGGATCCTGGGATTGCAGGGCCGCGGCCAGGGCCTCCCGGTCCGCGGTGTTCACCCTCCCGTCGCCGTTCACGTCGCCCAGGGTGAAGGTGCCGTCGCCGGTGCCCAGCAGGACGTGCTGGGCGTAGTTGGAGAAGGAGACCTTCTGTTCAAAGGGCACGTAGCCCCGGCCGGTGAACCGGAGGGTGTAGGTGTCCAGGGGCAGGCCGTTGAGCTCCAGGTCCAGATACCCGGGCCAGCTGCCGCCGCCCAGGTCCCCGCCGTCCCGGCTCCGGGCGGAGACCAGAACCTGACTGCCGCCGGTGAGGCTGCTCGCCTTAAAAGCGGTGAGGGGGACGGTCCCCAGGGAGGTACTCCCCCGGAGGACCTCCACCCGGACCTCCCGGTCACGCAGGGTCTCCAGGGACTGGGCATAGTCGATGCGCAGGGTGGCGGAAATGCTGCCCCGCACGTCGTCATCCGGGTCCGCTGCCAGCGCCCGGGCGGTCTGCCCAGGCAGCAGGGAGAGGACCATGACCACCGCCAGCAGTGCGGCGGTCATGCGCTTGTGGAAAAGGGATCTCATGGTCATCAATACTCCTTTCAAACAATATCGTCTAGGAAGCGGCGCGGAAGAGCTCCGCGCCGCTTATCGTATGATGGAAAGCTACTGAATATCCAGCTTCCGTACCACCCGGGCGCACCGGGCGCAGAGGGTTGGGTGCTCGCCGTCCCTGCCCACGGAGGGGAGGATCTTCCAGCACCGCTCGCACTTGGCCCCCTGAGCGGGGGTCACGGCGATGCTGTCATGCTCGCCCGTCTCCACCTGGGAGACGATCAGCAGGTCCGCCAGCTCCTCCTCCGTCAGCTGCCGGCATCCGGCCAGCAGGGCGGCGGGCAGGGTGACCCTGGCCTCCAGGCCCTTGCCGATCCTCTTCTCGCTCCGGGCGCTCTCCAGGGCGGCGTTCACCGCGTCCCGGGCCTTGATGAGTCCGTCCCAGGCGGCCATGGCAGCATCGTCCAGGGCGTAGTCCCCAAAGGGCTTGTTCATCTGGTTGAGGAGAACGTTGCGGGGATCGTCCCCGGACCGGTGGGGCATGGCCTGCCAGATCTCGTCGCAGGTGAAGGCCAGAATGGGTGCGAAGATCCTGGTCATGGTGTCCAGGATGAGATACAGGGCGGTCTGGGCGCTGCGGCGGAGCAGGCCGCTGCGCTCCTCGCAGTAGAGCCGGTCCTTGATGATGTCCAGGTAGAAGCTGCTCAGCTCCACCACGCAGAAGTCGTTCACCGCGTGGCTGACCACGTGGAACTCGTAGTTCTGGTAGGCCGCCTCGCACCGCTCCATAAGCCTGTTCAGCCTGGTCACGGCCCAGCGGTCCAGCTCCAGCATCTCCTCCGGGGCCGCCAGATGGTCCGCGTCAAATCCGTCCAGGTTGCCCAGGCAGTACCGGGCGGTGTTGCGGAACTTGAGGTAGCTCTGGGAGAGCTGCTTGAAGATGTTGTCCGAGCACCGCACGTCCGCGTGGTAGTCTGCGGACCCGGCCCACAGGCGGATCATGTCCGCGCCGTAGTTCTTGAAGATGTCCGCCGGGTCAATGCCGTTGCCCAGGCTCTTGTGCATGGCCTTGCCCTCGCCGTCCACGGTCCAGCCGTGGGTAACGCACTCCTGGAAGGGCGCACCCTGACCCAGAGCGCCTACGGCGGTGAGCAGGCTGGACTGGAACCAGCCGCGGTACTGGTCCAGGCCCTCCATATACACCGTGGCGGGCCAGAAGCCCTGGTCCCGCTTCATGGAGGCGAAGTGGGTGGAGCCGGAGTCGAACCAGCCGTCCAGGGTGTCCTCCTCCTTGGTGAAGCGGGCTCCGCCGCAGTGGGGGCACTGGTATCCGGCGGGGAGGATGTCCCCGGCCTCCTTCTCATACCACGCGTTGGAGCCCTGGGCGGCGAAGAGCTGGGAGACGGCGGCAATGGTGTCGCCGTCGCACACCGGCTTGCCGCAGTCCTGGCAGTAGAACACCGGGATGGGCAGGCCCCACCGCCGCTGCCGGGAGATGCACCAGTCGGACCGCTCCTGGATCATGGAGATCATCCGGTCCCTGCCCCAGCCGGGGATCCAGCGCACGCTCTCCGTGGCCGCCACAGCCGCGTCCTTGAACGCGTCCACGGAGCAGAACCACTGGGGGGTGGCCCGGAAGATGATGGGGTGCTTGCACCGCCAGCAGTGGGGGTAGGAGTGGGTGATGTCCTCGCTGGCAAAGAGGGCCCCGCTCTCCTTCATGTCCGCCAGGATGACGGGGTTTGACTCGTCGGTGGTCATGCCGGCGTACTTGCCGGCGTAGTCGGTGTGGCGGCCCCGGTCATCCACCGGCACCACCATCTCCATGCCGTAGCGCTTGCAGGTCTGGTAGTCGTCCGCGCCGAAGCCGGGGGCGGTGTGGACGCAGCCGGTGCCGGAGTCCATGGTGACGTACTCCGCGTTCACCAGGCGGCTGGTCTTGGGGAGGAAGGGGTGGCCGGCCAGCATGTTCTCGAAGAAGGAGCCCGGGTGGGTCTCCAGGACCTCCCAGCTCTCGAAGCCGCCCAGCTTCATCACCTTCTCCACCAGGGCCTCGGCCAGGACATAGCTCTCCCCGTTGGGGGCCTTCACAATGGCGTAGCTCTCCCTGGGGTGGAGGGCGATGGCCAGGTTGCCGGGCAGGGTCCAGATGGTGGTGGTCCAGATGAGGAAGGAGAGACTGCCCTTGCCGCGCAGCTTCCCCAGATCGTCCCGCAGGGGGAACTTCACGTATACGGTGGTGACCGGGTCCTCCTGGTACTCGATCTCCGCCTCCGCCAAGGCCGTCTCGTCGTGGGGGCACCAGTACACGGGCTTGAGACCCTTGTAGATCACGCCCTTTTTGTACATCTCCCCGAAGATCTTGACCTCCTCGGCCTCAAAGGCCGGGTCCATGGTCAGGTAGGGGTGGTCCCAGTCCCCGATGATGCCCAGGCGCTTGAAGCCCTCCCGCTGCACGTCCACGTAGTGCTGGGCGAACTCGTGGCAGGCGGAGCGGAACTCGGGCACGCTCATCTTCTTCCGGTTGAGCTTGTTCTTCTTGATGATGGCGGACTCGATGGGCATGCCGTGGTTATCCCAGCCGGGGATATAGGGGGTATAGTATCCCCGCATGGCGGCGGAGCGGACCATGAAGTCCTTGATGGACTTGTTGAGGGCGTGGCCCATGTGGAGCGCGCCGTTGGAGAAGGGGGGGCCGTCGTGGAGGGCGTAGCGGGGCCTGCCCTCGTTCTTCTTGAGAAGCTCGTGGTAGAGGTCCATGCCCTCCCACCTCTCCAGCATAGCGGGCTCCCTGGCCGGCAGGCCCGCCCGCATGGGGAAGTCGGTCCGTGGCAGGTTGATTGTCTTGTTGTAGTCCATGAGTGGCGATATCCTCCTACACGCTTCCCCGCCAGCCGGAAGGCCGCGGCAGGGAAAGATCAGCCCCACCCCCGTGGGGGCGGGGCTGTCATCCGCAGTATCGTTCTAATTTTATATGGCCTTCCCTGTTTTGTCAACCACTTTTCAGAAAAAGCCCCAGGAATTTGTAGAGATGCGGGTCAGCCGCTGCTGCGGACCACCAGCTCCCACTCCAGAAACCTGGAGTGGGCCGCCTCGCCCCGCAGCAGGGCGGTCATCTGCTCCGCCGCCACCCGGCCCATGCGGCTGCGGTGGCTGAGGGAGGTGATGGGCACGGGGCTGATCTGGCTGAGGTAGCTGTTGTCAAAGCTGACCACCGCCACCTCCTCCGGCACCCGGCGGCCCGCCGCCAGCAGGACCTGCACCAGATGGAAGGCGATCTCGTCGTTGTAGCAGATCACCGCCGTGGCGTCCCCCAGCCGGTTTTGCAGGAAGTCCGTCAGCACGCGGCCATCCTTCTCCTCCAGCAGGCGGCGGCGGTCCTCGCTGTCATACCAGGCAAAGCGGCGGTCCCGGATGGGCAGGCCCTCGTCCCGGACGGCCGCCAGCGCGCCGTGGTAGCGCTGGGGCCCCTGGGCGTCATCGCTCTTGAAGATGCCGGCAAACTCCCGGTGGCCCCGGCTGGCCAGATACCGGGCCAGCTGATACCCGCCGCCGTAGTTGTCGTCCGCCACGCAGGGGATCCCGGACAGCTCCCCGTAGGCCCCGTGGAGAAACACCATGGGCGTGCCCGCCTGGCGCAGACGCTGGTAGAGATCCCCGTTGGGGGTGGGCAGGGCGGTCTTGGACCCCTCCACCAGCAGGCCGCTCATGGGCTCCTCCAGCAGCCGGAGGAGGATCTCCCGCTCCCGGCTCACCCGATTCTCCGTGGCGTAGACCGCGGTGGAGTAGCCCTGGCGGGAGAAAACCTCCGTCGCCTCGTGGAGGATGGCGGGAAAGATGTAGTCGTCCATGAAGGAGGCCACCACCGCGATCTGCCGGGGCGCGGCGCTGGGGGTCAGGCCGGTGGCGTAGGACCCGCTGCCCTGCCGGCGGTGGATCAGCCCCTCCTCCTCCAGCAGGCGGAGGGCGTGGCGGACGGTCTGGCGGCTGAGCTGATAGCGGGCCGTCAGCTCCAGCTCCGTAGGCAGCTTGTACCCCTGCTTTCCGCTGCTCCGGCCCAGCTCCTCCCGCAGACGGTCCGCCAGGACCCGGTATTTTGCGGCCATATCTCCGCCTCCTTCCGATGGTTTTTTCTTGGTTTATTCTATTATATCATATGGCGGGCGAAAATTTGTCTCCTATAATTAGAGACATTTTTGCGTACTTTTCCGCGCAGCCCCGAAAAAAACGTACATTTTGTCCGGCGCACCTGGGGACGGGATGGACTGGATGATTATAATTTCTAACATATATCATAAAATTTCAAACAATATCCCGGCGGTTGGGCAACCTGCCGGAGCGCTCGCCTATCCCTATTTGAAGCCGAACCGGATAAAAACAAACATTTCCGGATAAGAAATCATGAAATATCAAACAAAACAGACGCGGCCGCAGGTTGTCCGATGAAATTTGTCTCTATTTTGCATATTGTACTAAAATATTGTCTTATTTATTAAGACAAAAATAGTTGAATTGACGAAAATGTATTGACTTTGGCGGGGGAATCGTTTTTAATGTGGTTGTAGCCCCGGGCAGCGCCCGAGCCTACATAATTCAGAAAGCGAGGAAGAAAAAATGAAAAAGGTTCTGTGTCTTGTTTTGTCCCTTTGCATGCTCCTGGCCCTGGCGGCCTGCGGCGGCGGCGACAAGCCCGCCGACAGCAGCCAGCCCGCTGACAGCAGCCAGCCCGCTGACAGCAGCCAGCCCGCCGACAACAAGGAGCCCGCCGCTCCCGCCTCCGGTGAGCTGATCACCGTGGGCGTCATCAACAACGATCCCAACGAGTCCGGCTACCGCACCGCCAACGACAAGGCCATGCGCGACACCTTCACCGAGGCCAACGGCTACAAGGCCACCTTCTACAACAACAACGACGCTGCCCAGCAGATCGCCACCGCGCAGCAGATGGTGCAGGATGAGGTGGACTACCTCCTCCTCTCCCCCGCCTCCACCACCGGCTGGGACACCGTGCTCAAGGACGCCCAGGCTGCCGGCACCCAGGTCATCCTCTTTGACCGTATGCTGGAGGCCGACGAGAGCATGTACGCGGCCGCCGTGGTCTCCGACATGCCCGCCGAGGGCAAGACCGCTGTGGACTGGCTGGCCAGCCAGGGTCTGAGCGAGTACAACATCATCCACATCCAGGGCCACATGGGCTCTGACGCCCAGCTGGGCCGCACCGGCGCTCTGGACGAGAAGGTAGCCGCCGAGGCCAACTGGAACTATGTCACCCAGCAGACCGCCGACTGGGACGAGGCCACCGCCAAGACCATCACCCAGTCCGTCATCGACTCCGGCAAGCCCTTCAACGTGATCTACGCTGAGAACAACGGCATGGCCCGGGGCGCCGCGGCCGCTCTGGACGCCGCCGGCATCACCCACGGCAAGGACGGCGATGTGATCGTCATGGGCTTCGACAGCGACAAGTGGGCCTTTGAGGAGGTCCTGGCGGGCCGCTGGAACTACATGGGCCTGTGCAACCCCCTCCAGGCTGACACCGTTGACAGCATCATCAAGGACCTCCAGGCCGGCAAGGCTCCTGCCCAGAAGATCATCTACACCCCCGAGCAGGGCTTCGACGCGGCCACCCTCACCCAGGCCGACGTGGACAAGTACGGTACCTGAGAACAGCCGCGGACCGGCGGGAGCGTTCTGAGGGACGTTCCCCGGCAGGCGTCCGGCACTGAATAAGCCAGGCACGCGGCGCGGCACATCAGCCGCGCCGCGTATTAAAATGAAAGAATGGAGGCGTATCCCTATGCAGGAAGGTGCAGTATTGGAAATGCGGGGCATCTGCAAGTATTTCCCGGGTGTACGCGCCCTTCAGGACGTGGACTTCACCCTGCGCGAGGGGGAGATCCACGCCCTGATGGGGGAAAACGGCGCAGGCAAGTCCACCCTGATTAAGGTGCTCACCGGTGTGTACCCCAAGGACGGGGGCGAGGTCCGCATCAAGGGGCTGGAGGGCGCGGCGGTCATCCGCTCACCCCAGGACGCCCAGAACGCGGGCATCAGCACCGTGTACCAGGAGATCACCCTGTGTCCCAACCTGACCGTGGCGGAGAACATGTACATCGGCCGCACCAAGGGGGCCGGGGCCAACTGGAAGAAGATGAACGCCGGCGCGGGGCGGATCCTGGAGACCCTGGGCATCCCCGCCAGCCCCAAGCAGCAGCTGGGCTCCTGCTCCATTGCGGTGCAGCAGATGGTGGCCATCGCCCGGGCTGTGGACATGGAGTGCAAGGTGCTCATCCTGGACGAGCCCACCTCCTCCCTGGACGAGCAGGAGGTGGTGAAGCTCTTCGGTCTCATGCGGGACCTCCGGGCCAAGGGCGTAGGCATCATCTTTGTCACCCACTTCCTGGAGCAGGTCTACGAGGTCTGCGACCGGATCACCGTCCTCCGGGACGGCCAGCTGGTGGGGGAATATGTCATTGAGGACCTGCCCCGGGTCCAGCTGGTCAGCAAGATGCTGGGCAAGGAGCTGGACGACATGGCCGACATCAAGGGCGAGATGGGCACCGCGGCGGTGAACCGGTCCGGCGTCCCGGTGCTGGAGGCCAGCGGCCTGTGCAGCGACGCGGGCATCAAGCCCTTTGACTTCTCCATCCACAAGGGCGAGGTCAACGGCTTTACCGGCCTGCTGGGCTCCGGGCGCAGCGAGTGCGTCCGGGCCATCTTCGGCGCGGACCGCGTGAC
>Ga0137306_101284_pt1 | contig 26507 bp, 29 predicted proteins | sample Inofroosms_March_FD_97187 | JGI IMG/M metagenome (GOLD analysis project Ga0137306, IMG submission 97187) | Mouse cecal microbial communities from Vienna, Austria - N-Acetylneuraminic and N-Acetylglucosamine D2O microcosms_March | ecosystem: Host-associated > Mammals > Digestive system > Large...
CACATGGCAAAACGGATGGATACACGGTCTGGATCCTTCATCACGGCGTTCATTTCATTACCGATATAGCGGGCCGGTTGCTGAACAGATAGTAAAATTTCGTCATTCAAAGCTAATTTTCTCATGGATAGTTTCCTTTTACTCAAGATTATGGTATAATTGCAGTTACCATTATACCTTATTTTATAGAGAATTTCAAACAATTTCTGGTTGACATTCTATCCTCTCCATGCTAATATATTTAAGTATGCCGCACAGCGAGGTTAAAAGTTACGGACAGATATCTGTTTTGTACACCGCAGCTGGCGAGTAATGATAATAGGAGGTGCCGTATGTACGCGATTATTGCAACAGGTGGAAAGCAGTACAAGGTAGCTGAAGGCGATATCATTAAGGTAGAGAAGCTTGGCGTGGACGCCGGTGAGACTGTTACGTTCGACCAGGTTTTGGCTGTAAATAACGGTGAATTGTCCATCGGATGTCCCACAGTAGCAGGTGCAACTGTTTCCGGAACCGTTGTCAAAGAGGGAAAAGCAAAGAAAATTATTGTGTATAAGTATAAGAGAAAGACTGGCTATCACAAGAAAAATGGCCATAGACAGCTCTATACGCAGATCAAGATTGACAAGATCAACGCATAATTATGATTAATGTAACTGTATTAGTCGATTCGGAGGATTGCTATTGCGGGCTTTTGATGTCAGGACATGCTGGATATGTCGATAAGCATCAGGAAGGGCAGGAACTGGTATGTGCTGCCGTATCCGCACTCACTTTGAACATGGCAAACAGTGTGGAACATTTTACAGATGCCAAGTTTGAGGCTGAAATAGAAGAGAAGAGCGGTATTTTTCATTTCCGTTTTATTGAAAAAGCAGATGCCGGAGCGATGCTTCTTATGAATTCTTTAGTATTTGGATTACTGGATATTGAGGAATCATATGGAGAACCATATATCAAAATCCGCTATAAGGAGGTGTAAGTGATGTTTAAGATGAACCTTCAGTTATTTGCTCATAAAAAAGGTGTGGGTTCCACAAAGAACGGTAGAGATTCCGAGTCTAAGAGACTGGGTGCCAAGAGAGCAGACGGTCAGTTTGTATTGGCAGGCAATATTCTGTACCGTCAGAGAGGTACTAAGATCCATCCAGGACTGAATGTAGGTCGTGGTGGCGATGACACTCTGTTTGCGAAAGCAGACGGTATTGTGAGATTTGAGAGGAAAGGCAGAGACAGAAAGCAGGTTTCTGTATATCCGAAAATCATCAATGAATAAGGATTGTTGTTAGGACGGATTTGACTGACGGGCTTCATACTGATACCAGGTATGAAGCCTTTTTAAAACTGTGTAACAAAATGAGTTGAAAAATGGCGCATACTTAGGTAAAGCCACTGAAAGGGCAGGTGTGAGAATGTTTGCAGACAGGGCAAAGATCTTTATCAAATCCGGAAAGGGAGGAGATGGTCACGTCAGTTTCCGTCGAGAGCTGTATGTGCCCGCAGGTGGTCCGGACGGTGGTGATGGCGGACGGGGCGGCGATATTATTTTCGAGGTAGATTCCGGATTAAATACGTTAACCGATTTTCGACATGTGAGAAAATATGTCGCTCGAGATGGGGCGCCAGGAGGGAAGAAACGTTGCCATGGCGCAAATGCAGAAAATCTGATTATAAAAGTGCCAGAGGGAACAGTAATCAAAGATTTTGAGAGTGGTAAAGTAATCGCTGACATGTCTGGAAAGAACCGACGTGAGGTGATTCTAAAAGGAGGCAAGGGCGGTCTTGGCAATATGAATTTTGCCACAGCCACCATGCAAGTTCCCAAATATGCGCAGCCAGGTCAACCAGGTCACGAATTATGGGTGCAACTGGAATTGAAAGTGATTGCCGATGTCGGTTTGGTCGGTTTTCCTAATGTAGGGAAATCAACATTACTTTCCCGAGTATCCAATGCCAGACCCCGGATCGCCAATTATCATTTTACTACACTAAATCCTCATCTTGGCGTGGTGGATTTAGAGGAAGGCGCGGGCTTCATCATGGCAGATATTCCCGGACTGATTGAAGGGGCATCTCAGGGAGTCGGATTGGGACATGATTTTTTGCGTCATATTGAACGAACCCGGGTTCTTATTCATGTGGTGGATGCGGCAGGAACGGAAGGTAGAGATCCTGTGAAAGATATTTATACCATCCATGAAGAACTGGAAAAATACAATCCGGAACTTTTAAAACGTCCGATGGTAATTGCCGCTAATAAGATGGACGCCGTTTATGCCGAGGATGAAAACCCTTCCCAGATACTTCGCAAAGAATTTGAACCTATGGGCATCCCAGTCTACCCCATTTCTGCTGTCAGTGGAAAAGGAGTACAACAACTGTTATACGGGGTTTATGAGTTATTGAAAACCGTGCCTGCAGATCCGGTGGTATTTGAGAAGGAATTTGAGATTGAATATGCTAGTGACCGCAACCTTCCTTATACGGTTGAGCGTGATCCGGATGGTGTGTTTGTGGTAGAGGGACCTCGCATTGAAAAGATGTTGGGCTACACGAATCTGGAGTCAGAAAAAGGATTTCAGTTTTTCCAGAAATTTTTAAAAGAAAATGGAATTCTAGATGATTTGGAAACAGCCGGAATCCAAGAGGGAGATACCGTTCGGATGTATGGATTAGTCTTTGACTATTACAAATAATACGATAATCAATAAAGATTAGGAAGACAAAGCGGAGAAGGGAAACGATATGACAAGCAAACAGAGATCCTACTTAAAAGGAATTGCCATGACTACAGAGCCGATTTTTCAGATCGGAAAAGCAAGCCTGACACCGGAGATAACCGCAGCAATAGACGAAGCGTTAGAAGCCCGTGAATTAATTAAAATCAGCGTGCTAAAAAATTGTCTTGATGATGGCGATTCGATGGCAGAAATATTGGCCGAACGGACGCGTGCGGAAGTAGTACAGGTAATAGGTAAAAAGATCGTGCTTTACCGGCAGGCAAAAGAAGAAAAGAAACGTAAAATTGTGCTGCCTTCCTAAACGTAACTTTGATATAGAAAACTAGCAGAAAGGCATGAAATCATGGCTGAGATTGGAATTATGGGAGGAACTTTTGATCCGATCCATAATGGTCATTTGTTATTGGGCAGGCAAGCTTATCAGGAATATAGACTAGACCAAGTTTGGTTTATGCCGTCAGCAACTCCTCCTCATAAAAAAGACCATGTTGTAACTCCAGTAGAAGACCGGCTAGCGATGGTTCAGTTAGCCATTGAGGAATATTCTTATTTTGTTTGTTCTGATTTTGAAATTCAAAGACAGGGAAATACTTATACGGCAGAGACTTTACGATTGCTCCATGAGAGATATCCTGAGCATCGCTTTTATTTTATTATTGGAGCAGACTCCCTCTATCAACTGGAGAACTGGTATCATCCCCAAGAGGTTATGAAACAAGCCATTTTGCTGGTGGCAGATCGAGTATATGAACATGCCCCTTGTTCGATAGAAGCGCAGATTGCCTATCTGAAAGAGTCCTATGGTGCAGATATTTATATCTTACACTGTGATGAGGTAGATATTTCCTCTGGAGAGCTTCGCGAAATGGAAGCCAAAGGGGAAAAATTGCATCTGTATGTTCCTAAATGTGTGGAGAAATATATTAAAGAGCATGAACTTTATCAGGAAGGATGAAGTAAAAGTAAAACAATGATTACCATAAATGAACAGATTTTTACTTATCGAAAACAGTTAAAATCCAAGTTGGATCCAATGCGCTATGAACATTCTTTGAGCGTATCTTATACCTGCATGGCTCTTGCCATGCGTTATGGTTATGATATTGGCCGAGCAGAAATGGCTGGCTTGCTTCATGATTGTGCTAAGCGGTACGGAGATAGTGAACTAATTGTCAAGTGCCAGAAACATGGTCTGACATTGACAGAGGGAGAGAAAAAGGCGCCTGCTGTTATCCATGCTAAATATGGAGCATGGATGGCCGAGCATAAATTTGGTATCCGGGATGAGGAGATTCTTTCGGCTATTCAGTGTCATACTACTGGAAAACCGCAGATGAAAATGCTTGATAAAATTCTTTATATTGCAGATTATATTGAGCCAAGAAGAAATAAAGCTTCTAATCTGACTCAGATGCGTTATCTGGCTTTTCAGAATCTGGATCAGACAATGTATGAAATTTTGGCTGGAACTCTGGAATATTTAAAAAAGAAAAAAGCAGATGTAGATCCTATGACACAATGTGCTTATGAGTATTTCAAAGAAATCAAATGATTTTCTATACCGGATATAAGGGGTATTGATAGAGAGGAGAGTTATGAATGGATCAGGAAAAAGAAATGGTTAAGCTGGCAATTAAGGCTTTGGAAGACAAAAAAGGGGAGGACATCCGTATCATCGATATTCGGGAAGTATCGGTTTTGGCAGATTATTTTATCATTGCCAGTGGGTCTAATGCCAATCAAGTTCAGGCTATGACGGACAATGTAGAAGAGATTTTGGGTAAGGCAGGGTATGAGCCAAGACAGATCGAGGGATATCGGAGTGCCAATTGGATCTTAATGGACTATGGAGATATTATTGTTCATGTATTTTGCCGAGAAGATCGACTGTTTTATGATCTCGAGCGAATTTGGAGAGATGGAAAAGTAGTGGAAACCGAGACATTCCGGTAAAACATGGAATGATTCCAGAACAGCATAAGTAGACATAAAAATATTATGTTTACTTATGCTGTTTTTGTATGGATATTTCTAGTAAGAACTTCTTTACTCAACTGTCACCGATTTTGCCAGATTCCGAGGTTGATCAACATCCAGATGTTTACCCAGAGAAGTATAATAAGCAATCAATTGCAGAGCAGCGGCAATCGGAAATACCGTAAAAGAATCTGCCACATCTGGAATTCGAATTTGTAGATCTGCCAAATTATCATCTACCACGGCGCTTTCTTTAATTAACATAATAATGTAAGCGCCTCGCGCTTTTACCTCACGAATATTGGATATTGTTTTTGCATATACGTGTTGCTGTGTGGCAATCGCTATTACAGGGACTTGATCAGAAATCAGAGCGATTGTACCATGTTTTAGTTCTCCTGCGGCGTAGGCTTCGGAATGAATATATGAGATCTCCTTCAGCTTTAAGGCGCCTTCTAAAGAGAATGCATAATCCAGTCCACGTCCAATAAAAAAGACATCTGAGCTTTTTAATATATGGGAAGCCACATCACGGATATATTCTTTTTGTGCGATCACATTTTCCATAGCAGGAATTACATCAAGCAACTCAGCCAAGAAGCGGATTGCTTGTTCCTGGGTATACTTACCGCGTATCAGTGCCATCCGGCAAATGATCATATAAAGAGCGGCAAGCTGTACGGAATAGGCTTTTGTGCTAGCGACAGCAATCTCCGGACCAGCATGAGTGTAAAAGACATAATCACTTTCACGGGCTATAGTGGAGCCCTTGACATTGACGATAGCCAAAGTCGTGGAACCACATTGATGAGCCAGCCGCAAAGCAGCCAGAGTATCAACCGTTTCTCCGGACTGGGAAATAATAATTACTAATGATTTTTGATCAATCAATGGTTCTTCATAACGAAATTCAGAAGCAATGGATACTGTAATCGGAATTTTTAATATTGGTTGCATGATAGCACGAGCTACCATACCAGCATACATAGCAGTACCACAGGCAATGATTTGGACCTGATTACATTGTTCAAAAATGCTGTCAGAAATTCCATCATCACTAAAATCGGGAAGTCCTTTACTGATACGAGGCAAGATCGTATTACGCATGGCTTGTGGTTGTTCATGAATTTCTTTTAACATAAAATGAGGAAAACCATTTTTCATGGCAGCATCCATATTCCAATTAACAGACATAATTTCCGGATAGTCTTTAGAGAAAGAGTCTTCCAGATTATATACATGTATTTTATAAGGAGTCAATTTGACAATATGCTGTTCTGGAACCACAAAATATTGGCGGGTATAGGGAATCAAAGCAGTCAAATCTGAAGCAATCAAAGAACCAGATGGCGTAGATGCTGCCACCAGAGGACTGATATTACGAATGGCATAGATTGCACCTGGTTGATCTTCAAACATAATACAAAAACTGTAGGAGCCATCTAGAAGCTGAATTAGGCTACGGATAGCGACTAACGGGTCACCATGATATAATTCATTCAGAGTCTGTGCGGCCACTTCACTGTCTGTCTGAGAAATTAAGCGTTTCTGTAAATGAAATTGCTCTGTTAAAGCATGATAATTCTCAATAATTCCATTATGAATCAAAACAACTTTTCCGGCACGATGAGGATGAGCATTTACATCGGTAACGCCGCCATGAGTTGCCCAGCGAGTATGGCCAATACCACTATGAGAAGAACCCGTGATCTGTTGTTTACAATAGCTTTCAAGATTTTTGACCTTACCAATCTTTTTTATCAGACTAATTTTAGAATCTTCCATGCAAAGAGCAATACCTGCACTGTCATATCCTCGGTATTCCAGACAGGATAATCCTTCCAGAAGAATTTTGGGGGCCTCTAGAGGTCCTGTGTATCCGATAATTCCACACATAAATTTTTCTCCTTTTTTAATTGACAACAAATTGTATCTATTATAGCTTATGTCATTCTATTCGTCAATTCTTGCTTTTTCGTAATAATTACAATGGACTGTGTATGACATTGGCTGTATATGACTATACTTTTCCGTATTTTGTAAAAAAATTTTAAAACTTCTCCCTGTTTTTCCATATGAATTTATGCTATAGTATAATGTAAATGTTAAAAATCAAGGGGGCACAAAATGAAAAGACAAGCATTTTTGCTTGAAGTTTGGTACAGAATATGAGAAAACAGTGGATTTCAGCCGTAATAATGGTAATAATTGGCAGGTGTATCTTTGCGATTTCTGATTTATATCAGCCTCAACCAATCATAGCACCTGTTTTTGAGACAGAAAGTTTCCCTATTCCCCAGTCTGTTTCGATCAATCCTCCTTTTGTGGAGGAAGAGATACCATCTATAGAAGAAAAGATAGAGGATACTTTTCATCCAACACCAGAAGAACTAAATTTGGCTCATTTTTTCCCGGAAGGAGTAGATCAAAGCGACATTTCAAAAAGCTATGCCGGAAAGGCATTTATGGAACTGATGATGCAGGATACAGAATGGATGAATAACATTTATACTTATGCGGATATGACTCCAGAACAGTTTGCCGTCCAATCCGGTCATGCAAGAAGCCAAGTGATAGGTTCTTATAATCCAAAGGACGATTTACAGGATCCCAATAATCCAGATACCTGGGTTATTCGTTCCTTTCGAAATATTCGTACTAATGTGACCGATGGAGATGGCAATCCGATCAGTGCATATTCTAATGTAATGGAAATTATGTCTGTGGCCAATGTTTATACTTATTTTAAAGATGCTGAAGATTATAATTTGTTCTTGTCTCATGTCAAGCTACTTTGGGAAAAATCCCATGCCTATTCCATCGATATGAGTGATATCTATTATTGCGAAGGATGTCTCAGTGAAGAGGATGAAAGAAAACGTTTAGAACAAGAAGCGGCAGCAGAAGAAGCGGCAATACAAGCTAATATTTTAGCAAATGAAGAAAATAAAAATGCAGAAAATGAGAGTTTAGAAGCTAATGAGAGCAAGTCGGAAGAAAATTTATATCAAGAACAAGAGGAACCAGAAAGTGTATCTAGAGTAATAACGGCATCAGAAGGTGCAGAAATGAGAGAAGAATCGGAACCAGAAACCATATCTCCAGACAAAGAGACAAAAGCACAAATCCCAGAGACTATGATAGCTTCTCCATCAGAAGTAGAAGCTATCGAAACACAAGAAGCAGAGATTGTTGAAACACAATCAGAAAGCGAATCGGATCCCCCATCTTTGGATGAACGATGTCCTGGACATATCGATTTACTGGTGAAAATGCGTATCCGGGGAATTAAAGAAAAGAATGGACTTTTTCAAGTGGATCCTTATGGGAATCAAAAAGATAATTTTGAAGAAGATGGATGGCAAGGATGGACTCCAGAGAGGGTAGAAGCTGTCCATTCTCTTGTAAGTCAGGATTGGTATCAAAAGTATGGGATATCCGTATCTACAATTTCCATGGGAAACCCATTATCGGAATCTGAAATTCAGGAGTTTATGGAACGTCTTCCTACGGATTTGTCACAGACTCGAAAAGATATCATTCGTTTTGCCCTTTCTTCTGTAGGGAAGGTTCCTTATTATTGGGGAGGTAAAGCAGCAGCGCCTAATTATTCCGGAAATGGTTTTGGCGTACTCATCACCCCAGATGATAAGGGAAGAATTCTAAAAGGATTGGATTGTTCCGGATGGATCAACTGGGTGTATTGGAGTGTAACAGGTAACCCTCTTCCCTATGAAAGTACATCCGGATTGGCATTGTGTGGAAAACCTGTTAATCGGAATCATTTGCAACCTGGCGACATTATCATTCGCACGGGTGAAGATGCTCATGTGATTATGTTTTTAGAATGGGCAGAAGATGGAAAAATTCGTTGTATTCATGAAAGCAGTGGAAATGTCAATAATGTGACAGTAAGTGTTCGTGATGCCAATTGGCCATACTACCGAAAACTGATTGACTAGATTTAAGAAAGGATTTTTATTATGAGATACCAGAAAGATCCCTATGAAGACGAGATTGACCGGATGCGGGCCAGAAAAAAACATGGGGAACGGCGAAACACATCAAGAAAAAAGAATTTATCTTTTGATGATTTTGAGTTTATTGAGGATCTGGATGAACTAGACTCTCGTCCGATTCATTCAAAAAAGAAATCATTGACAAAAAAACATAAACAACATAAAAGAAAGAAATGGTTTCTCTGGATTGTACTTTTGGCGATATTATTGACCGGTTATCTTTGTTGGAAACGTGCTCGTAATAATGGCTATTGGACAGTTGTCGTGTATGGTGTGGATTCTCGTGATGGTAATCTTAGTAAAGGTGCTCTGGCGGATGTCCAAATCCTCTGCAGCATTAACCGAAAAACAGGAGAAATTCGCCTGGCTTCCGTATTTCGTGATACATATCTAAAAATTGATCCAGATGGGAATTATCATAAGATAAATGAAGCCTATTTCCGTGGTGGCAGAGAGCAAGCAGGAGAGGCATTAAAAGAAAATCTCGATCTGCATATTGAAGATTATGCTACTTTTAACTGGAAAGCAGTTGCAGATGCAATCAATATATTAGGAGGTATTGATCTAGAAATTACAGATCGGGAATTTGCTTATATCAATTCCTTTATTACAGAAACCGTTAACTCAACCGGAGTCGGATCGGTACATTTAGAACATAGTGGAATGAATCATTTGGATGGCGTTCAAGCGGTTGCATATGCCCGTTTACGCTTAATGGATACAGATTTTAACCGTACAGAAAGGCAACGGAAAGTAATGGGGCTGGCAATGGAAAAAGCCAAACATGCAGATTTCAATACTTTAAGAATCTTAATTGGAACTGTATTTCCGCAAATTTCTACCAGCATTGGGGTTGATGATTTGATGTTAATGGCAAAAGATGTAAAAAAATACTATATTGGACAGACAACAGGATTTCCATTTTCTCATACTGAGATGTTGATTGAAAAAAGGGATTGTGTAGTTCCGACAACACTGGAAAGTAATGTAATCCAGTTGCATGAATTTCTATATGATGATACCCAGTTTTCACCTTCTGGAGTAGTGAAGAATATAAGTGCGCATATTGCGAAAGTCAGTGGCATTGACACTCCAGGTAAAGATACCGAAACTGGTAAAAATGTAGGTGCAGAGGGAAACAATGGGGATGGCATTTCACAGAATAATCCCCCAGAAACATCAATAGCCGAACCGATGCCTTCAGAGACCGAGCCAGCTGAGCCGAATGCACAAGAACCATCAAGTAATGAATCGACTACGGATATAGCAGATACAGAGGCTGATGCAACCAGTGAAGAACCCACAAATATTGAGTCGGAATCGTCGTCGGAGACAATTACAGAATCTCAACCAGTACAAGAACTTCCAACAACATCTGCTCAAATTCCGGAAAATCCTACGCAAGGTCCAGTATCCGCACCTGGTAGTTCGGATATGCCAAATGAACAAGGCCCCGGTATCCGTGGTCCAGGAGAGTCGGATAACGAATATAACAGTACATTGGAAGCACCTGGTCAGGGAAATGGTCCAGTTAGTGGTCCTGGAGCTTGAACGAAGAGAGTTATCATTAAGAGTAGTGCTTACAACTATTCGTTAAACTATTGTTTCGCGAATAGTTGTAAACATTAAATACTCTTTCTATCTCTCTTTTATTCAAAATCCTTTCCATCTTTAATTTCTCAATTTTCAGATAGGAAAATAAATCATGAAACTTCAACGTCTTTACAGTTTAACAAGAAAAGCTATCGACTCCTATCAAATGATTGATGATGGGGATCATATTGCTATTGGAATTTCTGGAGGAAAAGATAGCCTTACACTGTTATATGCTTTGCATGGCTTAATGCAGTTTTATCCAAAGAAATTTACTTTAAGCGCAATTACTATAGATTTAGGTTTAGGAAATTTTGATTTATCATCGATTTCCCGTTTATGTCAAGATTTTGCAATTCCTTATCAGATTATTCATACAGACATTGGCAAAATTCTGTTTCAAGAACGTCAGGAAACAAATCCTTGCTCTTTATGTGCAAAACTTCGTAAGGGAGCTTTTAATAAGGCGGCTAGCAACCTTGGCTGTAATAAAGTAGCCTATGCTCATCATCGAGAAGATTTGATTGAAACTATGTTATTGTCTTTGATTTATGAGGGACGTTTCTATGCTTTTTCTCCTTATACTTATTTAGATCGTATCCAATTGGCTGTGATTCGTCCTATGATGTTGATTCCTGAGGCAGATATCATAGGATTTCAAAATAAATATCATCTTCCCGTATGTAAAAATCCATGTCCGATAGATGGTCATACAAAACGGGAATATGTTAAAAAATTATCAACTATTTTAGAGAAAGAAAATCCTGGAGTAAAAAAACGCTTATTTCATGCAATTACAACAGGAAATATTCCTGGATGGGTGCCGTGCTCTCCTGCTGTTGATTTGGAAGGCGATGTTAATAGCTAAAATTATTTTCAGTGGGTAAAAGAATATATCTCTTTGTCCGCTGTAGATACCCTTTGTTTACGAAGAGAATAAAAGGAGGACAATAAAGTGAGTCAATTAGCCTATCATGAACAAAAAGATATAGAAAATATAAAAAAATTACGTTTTTTGATTAAGGAACTCCCACCCTTTTGTGTTGACTTTTTCCGGGGAATTGAGCCTCGGACATCTTCAAGAACGCGAATCGCTTATGCTTATGATTTACATGTGTTTTTCGATTTTTTAACTCTGGAAAATCCAGTTTTTCGAAACCTAGATCGAACATCCATTCGTCTTGACTTGATGGAACAACTTACTGTGAATGATCTGGAAGAATATATGGAATTTCTGAAATATCGTTTTAATGGAAAAAATCAAGAGGTGATCAATAAAGAACGGGGAATTATGAGGAAAGTCTCTTCTTTGAAAAGTTTTTACAATTATTTCTATCGCAATGAAAAAATCCAGAATAATCCAGCATCACTCATACAAATGCCAAAGCTTCACGAGAAAGAGATTATACGTTTGGATGTAGATGAAGTTGCGCTTCTTTTGGATGAAGTTGAGATGGGTGAAAATCTTACAGATAAGCAAAAATCATTTCATAATAAAACCAAGATACGTGATCTAGCACTTTTAACGCTTCTACTTGGTACGGGTATTCGTGTATCGGAATGTGTCGGTCTGGACATTGAGGATGTGGATTTAAAGAATGGCGGCATTCATATTCACCGAAAAGGAGGAAAGGAAGTGACTGTTTATTTTGGCATTGAGGTAGAAGATGCATTACAAGATTATCTAGATGAACGCTTTGGCATTGATGCTATGCCAGGAAGTGAAAGGGCATTATTCTTGTCATTACAACGAAAACGAATCCATGTACGAAGTGTGGAAAACCTAGTAAAAAAGTATGCCAAAATTGTCACGCCATTAAAAAAAATCACTCCTCATAAACTTCGAAGTACTTATGGAACGAATCTGTACCGGGAAACCGGCGACATCTATCTAGTAGCCGATGTATTGGGTCATTCTGATGTCAATACGACCAAAAAACATTATGCTGCTCTGGAGGATGAACGCCGCCGTAGTGCCCGGAATGCTGTACGTCTGAGAGAAAAATAGTAGAGATCATTCTGCAAGGTATACAATTGTCAAATACTCACCAGAATGTACTTGCTCGCTTGGCAGTCGATTCATTCGCTTTAGTTCTTCTACATATTCGGCTGCCGTATAATTGGCTTTTTCTGCATAACGGTTGGCTATCTTCCAAAGGTTGTCTCCAGGCTCTAATTGAATACTTGTGTAATATCGTTGGAGCTCATGATCGCTCTCTTCTTTGGCATAGGCATCAAAAAGAGTACGTCCAAAGAACCCTGAAAAAAAGGCCACTGCCATTAATAGTGCCATCGCAATCTTATGGAGTTTTTTGCGTCGGGCCCGCCGCTCCATAGCAACATACAGGATTCGGCGGCCTGCAATACGCTTATTTATATGAAGACTGCTCTTCTCCTGCCAATCATTCTGCAACTTTTGATGTTGATTCGCAACTACTCTTCTCTGACTCATTCCCATCATCATACCCCCTTTACGCGCCATTATTTTTAAGCAAACGACAATTTACAAACATGTGTTTGTTCTTTGTGAACATATTATAATATCCGAACGTTTGTTTGTCAATATTTTTCGAAAAATTCCGAACAAAAGTTTGCTTTTTTCTCGAACATATGTTAGTATAGTATCAGAATAAAATCTTTAAGTATAAATTCCGGGAGGAAAAATATGAGCCAGGGAAAGATTACATCCAAACAGCAGGAAATATTACAATATATTAAAGATATGATTTTAAGAAAAGGATATCCACCAACAGTGAGAGAAATTTGTGAAGCTGTCCATTTAAAGTCCACCTCTTCGGTACATTCTCATTTAGAGACGCTAGAGAGGAATGGCTATATTCGTCGAGATCCGACAAAACCGAGAGCCATGGAAATTTTGGATGACACCTTTGGTTTGACTCGCCGCGAAATGGTACAGGTTCCGGTTATTGGTACGGTTGCTGCCGGACAACCGATTTTGGCGGAAGAAAATATTGAAGATTATTTTCCAATACCTGCCAATATGCTTCCCAATTCTCAGACATTTATGCTTCGGGTAAAGGGAAGCAGTATGATAAATGCTGGAATTCTAGAAGATGATTATGTGATTGTTGAGCAGACATCTTCTGCTAGCAATGGTGATATTATAGTGGCTTTGATTGATGATTCTGCTACGGTAAAGCGTTTTTATAAAGAAGACAGACAATATCGTTTACAACCGGAGAATGATACGATGGAACCGATTATTGTTTCAGAAATGAATGTTTTAGGCAAAGTGGTAGGATTATTTCGACGGATGTAGTTCTTGTTTAAGCGGATGGATGACAGACGGGTTGATTACGATTTCTTAGTTTGTCTGTTAAACAATAGGTAAAACAACATAGGCGGTTTTGCATCAAAAATATAGCAGAACCGCCTGTCATATCTCTTATTCTGTTTTTAATGTTTTATCTTTTGTTTTTCTTTTCTATCCAATTTTGTTTTACTTTTGTTAATTCGAGAATCATGTCAACAGCCCCCTCGATTCCTATAGTACTACTGTTAATACATAAGTCATAGCTTCGGGAGTCTCCCCATTTTTTACTGGAATAATAATTATAATAACTGGCTCGTTTTTTGTCAGTTTTTACCATGATGTCTTTTGCTTTAGACGGATCTACCTTATAAAGTTCGCTCAGATAAGCAATTTTCTCTTCATCATTGCCAGTGATAAACACATTGACAACATTTGGATATTCAGCCAAAGCATAATCAGCACAACGGCCGACTATCACACAAGATTCTTCATCAGCCAGCTTTTTGATTGTATCAAACTGTGCCAAAAATATTTTGTGGTTCAATGGCATATCTAAATAAGCCGAGTTAGAATATCCCATAGAATAGGTATCCATCACCAATGAATAGAGAAAACTGCTGGTAGGTTTTTCATCATGAGTTTCAAAGAGCTCTTCACATAGACCACTATTTTTGGCAGCCAAAGTAAGTAATTCTTTATCATAACATTTAATTCCCAGCCGTTCGGCAATCGTTTCTCCAATTTTTTTACCACCACTGCCACATTGTCTTCCGATTGTAATTACTAAATTCCCCTTCATAGACATTCCTTCTCCTTTCAGTAATTCTTGATGGAAAAATATTTATCAGCTACTAGTATTATACACTAAAATTTCTGAAAAGTATATAAATATAGGCAAAAAATCTATCTATTTTAGAGAAAACTTCTCTAATAATTCCACAAAATATTCAGGAAGTGGTGCCTGGATTTCTAAATATTCACCTGTGCGAGGATGAGAAATACCTAAAACCCCTGCATGCAAGGTCTGTCCCTGAAGCTTTGGGAAAGGACATTTTGCAGGTCCATAAACCGTGTCACCAAGAAGTGGATGACCAATGGAAGCCATGTGAACCCGAATTTGATGCGTACGTCCCGTTTCTAGATGACATTCCACATAAGTATAACGATCAAAATTCTGAAGAACATGATAATGCGTGATTGCCGATTTTCCATTCTTAGAATTAATGCTCATCTTTTTTCGATTCACCGGATGACGACCAATAGGCGCATTTATAGTACCATTCTCCTCTTGTATCCGCCCATGAACAATAGCATAATAGATTCTGGTAATTGAATGAGCCTTTAACTGTTCTGCAATTGCATTATGTGCAATATCATTTTTACAGGCAACTAAAACTCCGGTAGTATCTCGATCAATACGATGTACGATGCCAGGACGTAAAATACCATTAATTCCCGAGAGATCACAGCAGTGAGCCAATAATGCATTGACTAAAGTTCCGGAAGCATGTCCTGCAGCCGGATGAACCACCATTCCCTTTGGTTTATTAACCATGATGATATCTTCATCTTCATAAAGAATATCCAACATCATGGTTTCTGGCAGAATCTCTGGTTCTACTGCTTCTGGCACTTCCAATAGAATGTGCTCTCCCTTTGTTACTTTATAATTGCTTTTAACGATTCTTCCGTCAACCGATACTCCTCCATCTTTTAGAAGTTTTTGAAGATACGAACGAGAAAACTCAGAACAACAATCACTCAGATAACGATCAATTCGAATTCCACTACAATTTTCTACAATGATATGCCGTATCACATTGTATTTCCTCCTTGATCTGGATTCGATTTGGGAAAGAATTTGAATATTTCCAAATCTTCCTCTGTATAAAAGAATAGCATTAGCAATAAAAGGGCGAATGTAGCTGTGGTAACATAGATATCAGCTACATTAAAAATCGGAAAGTTAATCAATCGAAAATATAGAAAATCAACAACATAACCTTGTATGATCCGATCTACCATATTGCCGGCAGCGCCTGCAGTGATCAAAATAATACAAAATCCCAGCCAACAATAATGAGAATCTCTCCAGGAAGGCAAATGCCACATGATATAAGCAGCAAATATCAAAACCACAATTCCAATAATGAAAAAGAAAAACTGCTTTCCCTGAAGAATACCGAAAGCAGCTCCTCGGTTCTCAGAATATAAAAATTCAAAGACTCCTTCCCAGAGAATCAATGGTTTTTTTCCTTTTAAATGATTGATTGCCAGATATTTTGTATACTGATCCAGCAATATCAAGAACCAGGAAACCACTGCCCAAATGATTAGATTTATAATTTTATTTTGATAACTCTTTTTCCCCAGTTTATTCATAACTGCCTCCTAAGAGCCACTGAAGAGTTTTTAGAATCTCTGTATCACTAACCTTACGTTCGATATAAGCATTGCCAATCTGACGCAATAGAACAAATTGAATAACGCCAGAGTCCATCTTTTTATCATTTTTTGTAGCAGCAAGAATCATTTCTGGATTTAATTGCCTATTTTTTAAGGATACAGGAAGATGAAAAGTCAAAAACATTTGACAAATCTGATTTAACTCTTCCATGGACAGAAAACCACGTTTTGCAGACAGATAAGCAGCACCAACACTTCCTAAAGCCACACAGTGTCCATGCAAAAGTTGAAAGTTCATTAATTTCTCGATCGCATGTCCCAAGGTATGTCCAAAGTTGAGCAATGCACGTTCTCCTTTTTCCATAGGATCTTGTTCTACAACGGTCCGTTTAATTTTATCACTTTCAAGAATCATAGTACGACAAACATCGGGATCGCGGCGAAGAATAGCTTCTTTATGCTCTCCTAGCCAATAATAATAATCACGATTTTTAATCAACCCATGTTTGATAATTTCTCCCATTCCAGATGTATACTGTTCTTCGTTGAGTGTGCAAAGAGTCTCCGTATTTGTATATACTAGTATTGGCATATGAAAAGCACCTATCATATTTTTATATGCATCAAAATCGACCCCTGTTTTCCCCCCAATACTACTATCTACTTGAGAAAGCAAAGTGGTCGGAATCTGGATGAATCGTATGCCTCGTAAATAGGTAGCAGCAGCATAACCGCAAAGATCTCCTGTTACACCACCCCCCAATGCTATCAGAACATCTTTCCTATCATAATGATTTTGAATCAAGTATTGGTATAGTTCTTGCACTGTATTTAAATTTTTCTGCTCCTCTCCAGCCGGAAAGCAAAAGGAATCAACTTTTAAACAAACAGTATTGAGACATTTCTTTACGGAATCAAGATATAAGGAAGCAACATTACTGTCTGTTACAATACAAAGTTTTCTTTCCATGATTCCTAATTTGGAAATTTCTTCTGCTAAAGGGGCGAAGGAAGTTTCCAGCACAATATCATAAATCGTTTCCCCATCTTTATGAACGGATATTCTGTCAGCCATTGGTATATCTCCTTTTTATACTTTTTTGTAACTTAAGAAAGCAAACAATTTTCCAGAGAATCATCGGAAAATTGTCTGCTTCTCCCTCTGTAACCCCAATTCCTATATTATGCTCCACTCCCACACGTATTTGCTACTTTACAGTCGAATATTCATCCCAGAAACATCCATATTGCCATTGGTAAAAATATCTTGGAAATCCCCAGATAACTCCACAGATTCTGGAGTGGCAATAAAGATATAACTAGAAATCTTCTGAAGATTTCCATTCATGGAATAGGTAGCACCAGAAGTGAAATCAATAATCCGTTGAGCAACTTCTGTGTGAATTCCTTCCATATTTAAAACTACTGCTTTATCAGCAAGTAAAAAGTCACAGATATCTCTCGCATCCTCTATGGAGGTCGGTTTAACCATAGCGACCTGCATCGGCTTTCTCATCGGTACCACTTTTGACGATGATCGAGAGAAAAAACGTGGTCTAGGTTCTTCTTCCTCCTCTTCCTCCATATCATCACGAGAATTGCTAAATGTATTTCTTCTGGGCATGTCCTGCTCGTAATCGTCTTCTGGACCAAAGTAGTCTTCATCATCGTCGTCATTTAGCCGCGTCAAATCCATCAGTCTGCTAATCAGGCTCATACTTATCTACTCTCCATTTCTTATCTGGCACCAAAAATACCAGTACCAACTCTAATCATGGTGGAACCCTCCTCTACGGCAACTTCATAGTCGCCAGTCATTCCCATAGAAAGGACACTCATGCTAATATTATCGATGTTTTTGTGTTTAATGTCAACATATAATTGAAATAATTTTTTAAAAACAGAGCGATTCTGTTCAGGATTTTCGACAAATGGTGCAATTGTCATCAATCCACAAATATGAATATGCGAAAAATTGCAAATTTGTTGTATTATATTCATGAGTTCTTCCGGAGAAAAACCAAATTTGCTCTCTTCCCCCGCAACATTTACTTCTAAAAGGATATCCACAATTTTATTGATTCGTTTTGCTTCCTGATGAATTTCCTCTGCCAGACGCAAAGAATCTACAGAATGAATCATAGTAACAAAAGGAAGAACTTGTCGTACCTTATTTCGCTGCAAATGTCCAATCATATGAAATCTAGTGTCTGCAGGCATTTGTGGAGCCTTTTGCAGGATCTCCTGTACCTTATTTTCTCCAAAATCTCGTACACCGCATTCATAAGCCGCCTGTAAAGCTTCCAAAGGCTTCGTTTTACTAACAGCAATTAATGTCACTTCATGAATGTCTCGTCCGGAACGGTTACACGAAATCTGTATCCGTTCTTGGACCTGTTTCAAATGACTTGAAATATATTCTTTCATGTTGTTTTACTCCCCTTTTGTTTCATTGATAAATCAATTCCCCTTCTTCTACGGTATCAGCATCCAATACAATATGATCATAGACAGATAGTCCATAACTCATGCCTTTGCGAACAGTACAATACTCTTCATTGGATTTGAGAATTTCAATTAGTTTAAAAACAGCATAACCTTTATTGATATTATAAACCCCTTGTAAGGAATCGGTGGCTCCGATTTGATAACGCTCTTTTGAATCAGGTTTGATGATAAAATCTCCTAGTTTAACGGGACCGCTATCTCCCATATCAATATAATAATATTCTTCTGTAGAGTTGTAAACCGTTACCGGCACAAATTCTACCGAGGATCCACTTTCTGTATAAACCTCCTTCAAAAAACCAATTTCGCTACTGTCCCCGCCTTGTGTCATAAATTCTAAGGGTATCAAAAAAAATTCTTTGGTGGTGACTGCTGTTGAAGGAATTTTAAGTCCATCTGCTTGTTCTGTCTCCACTTCAAAAGATACATACCGATCGCTGATAAACTGTACCATGTATTGATTAAAATCCAGTTTGCCATAAGTATTGCCATCCGCACCGGTTATCAGCGAAAATACGCCATCTGTTTCTAAATTACGAGAATTAAAAATCACATGAAGTTTATTTTTATCTGTATATTCCGGAAGCTGTTCCTCAGAGATGGGAAAAAGGATACTCCAATCATCAGAAGTAATAAGTTTATATACCGCATCAGAAACAGCAATCCTTTGTCCTGCTTTAGTAATTTCTCTTGAATAACCAGTACGATCAAAACAAGAAGCCGTAATTTGTTCTGCCTCTAATCCTTCATATTGATCAATTGCATAAGATACTACGCCAGATACAGGTGCTTGTACCTGCCAGAACATCACTCCCGTTTGCCCCATCATACTATCCATACTTTCCAGAGTGTTAAAATTTACATATTCTGATACAGAAGCATCCAGACTAGAACGCAGAGAATAACCCAAATCAAAATCCAAGTCAGAATAGGACATAGCAAAAGATGACAATTGTCGTTTGATTTCAGACAAATTATCACTAGTTAAAATTGCGTTATTCTCACTTTGTTCTTCTAAAAACGAGGAAAGGCTTCCTGTCTCATCGATCGAGTAGATTCTTGACCCAACAGCGGTTCGTTTGCCCTCTCGTACATAATAATGGATATAGCCAGCACGTTCTGCATATTGAACGGATTCTTGTCTTAAAATAATACCAGTATATCCATGATCGGTGACAATATCCCCTTCTATAACCTCATAAAATTGAATTTTTTCTTTTTTTGCATAAGTATAAACACAAAATGACATATAGACGAATATAATGGCGAAAATAATCGTTCCAACATTAATATTTAAGGGACGCCTGTATCTGGATGATTCCTTTGGATATTTCCTTTTCTTGTGCAAATCTCTCTCCCTCCGGCTGATTATCAAAAAAAGGGGACCTGCTCTCCCAAGTCCCCTTTTGTATCTATCATTACAGAGAAATAATCACGTCCTTCTGTATCGCCTCTGGCATCTCATGGGAATCCATAGATATACTGAGTACAAAATTCACACTATAATCGGCACTAAGCTTTTCCAGAACCGCAATGGTTTCACTGATGTCTTCTCCTTCCAGGCAGGCAAGCTTTAAAAAGCTGTCCAAAAACATAGTCTCAATATCGTGATCCTGAGAAATAATTCCACTGATAAATCCTATAAATCCTTGACTGTTAATAATGGGAAACTTATTCACATTGATCAAACGAATTCGATTATTTAATTCATACATATGTTTGGAGCTTTTATCCAGATAAACGATGGAGCCGGCGGCTGTTTTAATTGAATTATTCGCCATGTCCAATAGATGCTTCGTCTTTCCTTTTCCTTTATTGCCTGCAATAATCTGCACCATATGAATCTCCTCCTTGGGTTTATAATATTTGTGTAAAAAATCTGATTTTCATAAAACAATTATAGTATAATTTCGCAGATTAAGCAATCACTAATTGACAATTTTCTGAATTATATTTGTCATATCTTGATAAAGCGTCTGTCTGTTTTCCGATTTCATCACTACAGAAACATATTCATGTCCCTGCTCATCCTGGCTTTCCATAATCAAACAACTTCCGGCGGCTCTTGTGGTACCAGTCTTGCCACCCAGAATGGAAAGACCACTTGGCATGGGCTGTTGGCCAGTCAGATATTGATTGCTATTGTTCCAACTTTGAGATTTTGCATTGCCTTGTGCATCCAAAAATTCAGCAGTATAGCTACTAGTTCCCACAACTTGACGAAAAGCAGGCTCTTTCATTGCTTCCTGAAAAATTAGATACAAGTCATAAGCAGTTGTATAGTGCTGTTCATCGTGAAGACCATGAGGATTTACAAAGTGAGTGTCTGTCGCTCCGATTGCTTTGGCTTCTTGATTCATTAACTCAGCAAAATCTTGAATGTTACCAGAAATATGTACGGCAATTGCCGCACCAGCATCATTACCAGACGGTAACATTAAACCATACAGCAATTGTTCCATTGTTAGGGTATCTCCAGGACTAATATGGCAAAGTGTTGCCCCAGGTTCTGTAATAATTGTTTCCTGCCCAACGGTCACCTTTTCTTGCATATTTTGCGCTTCTGATAAATTCCCATGACGAATTGCCACCAAAGCTGTCATTACTTTTGTAATGCTAGCAGGATAAAGCCGCTTAAAAGCATTTTTTGCAAAAAGCGTGGAAGGATCATCCAGAGAAAAAACGGCGGCTGCCTCTGCTTTTATACTACTGTCCTGTCCCGGAACATCCGATGAAACCACACAAAGATCCGCCGCAAAAAGTTCCGCTCTTCGTTCATAAACAGGAACAAAAAATGACAATTCATCCAAACGCTCCGGTAAAGGGTAAACCGTATCGGATACCGTTTCTTTTTGATTGCATCCGGTAAGTATCAGACAGATTACCAGCCCTACAATTCCTAAGATCCTATGATATCGCATGTAAGCCCATTCTCCTATCGATAAATCTCTCTCCATTCCAAATCTCCACGATCTAACGCCTTGATTAAAAGCTCTGCTGTAGCTAGATTCGTTGCCAAAGGAATATTGTAGGTATCACAAAGCTTTACAACATTGTTGACATCTGGCTCATGGGATTTGGAAGTTAAAGGATCTCGCAGAAAAATCACCAAATCCATTTCATTATGCTCAATCTGTGCAGCAATCTGTTGCTGCCCTCCGAGATGTCCTGCCAGATATTTACGAATATTTAAATTGGTAACTTCCTCTACCAATCTACCAGTAGTCCCAGTAGCAAACAAATCATGTTTATTCAAAATCCCCCGATACGCAATACAAAAATTCTGCATCAGTTTTTTCTTCGCGTCATGTGCAATTAAACCGATGTTCATAAGTAAACCCTCCTTTTTAGTTACTGATTTTTCTTTGAAGTCCAACATTAAGGGTTATTCCGATTCCTATATACATGCTTATCAAAGAACTGACCCCATAGCTGATAAATGGGAGTGGCAAACCGGTATTAGGAAACACTCCAGTTGCAACGGCAATATTGGAAAAGCTCTGAAAAGCCAGTAACGCTGCCATACCTACGCATAACAGACGTCCTGCCATATCCTTTGTCTTTGCTGCCATAATCAGACATTCGTAGACAATCAGCGCAATCAGCAAAATCACCATCGTACATCCCACAAAACCCAACTCTTCCCCTATAACAGCAAAAATAAAATCGGTTTGTTCTTCTGACAGAAAATTACCATTTTTTACAGAATTCGCGGTATAATTTAATCCCTTTCCGTGAAGCATACCCGATCCGATTGCCATAATGGAATTATCCTGCTGAAGATTTGCTTCGGCGTATTTTTCTTTGAAAAAGAATGCCAAAATACGCCGTGCCTGATAACCTTTTAAAAATGGAACCTTGTCATACTGCAGCAAATAAATAAACAGCGTACCGACAGGAACCAAGATCGCCAATCCTCCTAAAATCCAGCGATAGCTCAAACCTGCAGCAAACAGCATACATGTAAAAACAAATACAATTACCAAACCGGTAGAAAGATCCGGTTCCTCATATATCAGCCCAAACACTACCAGTAACAACGCGCCTGCTAGCAGAAGGGTCGTAAGATAATTGAGTTTTGCCTGTTTCTTACTGAAGAACCAGGCAAAAAATACAATTAGACCTACCTTAACAAATTCCGATGGCTGAATCTGACCAATACCGGGAAGCTTCAGCCATCGGGTAGCATTATTGACATTCTCGCCAAACATCAGAACAGCGATCAGACCAATTACACAAGCAACATAAACAAGCGTTGCCAAAGACAGTATTCTATGATAATCCAACAGAGAAAGCAAGATTACAACCATAAACCCAACCACAATCCCCATGATCTGTTTACTTACCAAAGAACTTTCCTGACCAGTAGCACTACTGATTACCAAAACGCCTAAAACATTTAACAAAAGTATATAAAAAATTAAACGAAAATTGTAATTTTTGAATTGGTATTCATCAAATAACATTATTCATTCCTCATGTTCGTAAGGCGGCGGAATGGAACTTTTGCCGAAAGAATAGGAATCGGTTCCTTCGCTCCTGCGTATTCCATCTGAGCTAGACGGATATCAATTCTTTTGGAATCAATCTCCACATGTCGGGACAATATCCGAATCATCTCCTCCCGAATTCCGTCGATAAGACCAGGACTACATCCAGATTGATCCGATACCAACACTAACTTCAGACGGCTTCTGGCAATTTCACCGGAATTGCTTTTGTGAAAACAAAACATCCGTCTCATCCGCTACCCTCCTATGCCCGTTTCAGGAAATCAGAGAGCCGAAGAAGCAATCCGCGTTGAGGATTCATGTCCAAAAGAGGAACAACTTCTCCTGAGATTCGCTTGCAGATATTCAAAAAAGCTTGTCCGGCTAGAGAATCGGTATCCACTAACGGCTCTCCTTGATTCGTAGAGACAACAATATCTTCGTCATCCGGAACTGCACCGATAATATTGACAGCTAAAATATCCGCCACATCATCGATCGACATCATATCTCCCCTACGAACCATATCCATGCGAATCCGGTTGACTACCAAATCCACATCTCGCATATCTGCCGCTTCTAACAGTCCGATAATCCGATCCGCATCTCGAATAGCAGAAACCTCTGGGGTTGTCACTACCAGAGCTCGATCTGCACCGGCAATCGCATTTTGAAAGCCCTGCTCAATACCAGCAGGACAATCTAAAAGTATATAATCAAAATCTTCTTTTAAATCATCCGTCAGTTTGCGCATTTGACCAGGATTGACAGCAGTTTTGTCCCTTGTCTGAGCAGACGGAAGCAAATAAAGATTTGGATATCTTTTGTCTTTTATCAGGGCTTGTTTCATCCGGCAATTCCCTTCCACCACATCCACCAGATTATAGATAATCCGATTTTCCAGTCCCATCACCACATCCAGGTTCCGCAATCCGATATCCGTATCAATCAATACCGTGCGGAAACCAAGCAGTGCCAGCCCGGTTCCAATATTGGCAGTGGTAGTCGTCTTACCGACCCCGCCTTTTCCAGAAGTAATTACAATGACTTCACTCATAGAACGCCTCCTGAAAAATTAAATACACACTTCTATTCTACATTAAAACTTGAAATTTTTCTAGTGTTAATTGAAATTTATCATATTTAAAAAACTTTTTTTAATTGGTTTTGTGAAAATGTTGCCATTTTCGACACAAGCAGTCATCGCACCTTTGCCAAGTTTTCGGCCTTTATCACCATATTGACGACTATAAGTGCCTATTTTTAGCTGTAAAGGAGCCATTTCTAGAGCAACCACCACGGCGGCTTCATTGCCAGAAATGCCAGCATGGGCAGTGCCTTTTAACGTTCCCAGGATAATAATATTACCACGTGCTGTCACACGGGCACCATGAAGGACGTCGCCAATAATGACAATACTAGCTTCCGAATCCAAAGATTCCCCTCGATGCAGATCTCCCCGGTAAAACTGGCCAGTTCGATAAGACAACTCCATCAGCTTCTGATTCAATGCTTTTTCGCATCGCTCAATTCTTTGTGCATCCTGATCAATTAAGCAGAGGATCTCTACACTGGAATTTTCTGTAATCGTATTGACAATCTGAAATTCTTCTCCTGCAGTCAGTTCTCTTCCCTCCAGCATCAGTGCCATCTGAACACTCCCCCAAAAGCGGGCGTTCTGTCTGAACTTTGCCGCGATGTCGGATAAAAGCTCCTCGAAAGTACAATCCGGATCCAGAATAATACTCATTCCCGATTTGCTGCTTTTGATCACTACTCTGCTTTTCAACTTGTTCCCCTCTTTCTGAAAGGCGACTTTTGCCCCTTTCTCACCTAAATCTGGAGCGTATGCTATCTTCACACTCCACAGTCTGCCGATATTTTGGCAGGTTATCAGTCGCCAATTGTGACGTTAGAGACACCAATGGCTCCATGACTTAAAATATAATCCAAATCTGTGTAATGATAATAAAACCGATAAACATTCTTTGCCAGCGAAGCTGCATTTGCAGAGGAATATCCATAGGGAATATTGGTAGTTACACAGATATCTGGATTGGTATATGGTCCATAGGAAATAAAAAAGGCATGATTTCCACGGGTTTTTACTTCTTGGGCTGTACCGGTTTTACCAGCAATCTCAACTTCCAGATCCCGGAACTGCCTTCATAAATAACATTGTACATGCCCTGTTGTACGGCATCCCAGGTAGAATCCTGAATATCAATATGCCCCGTTACCTTAGGGGTAAAATCCTCCACCAATTCTCCTTCCGAATTGGTCATCTTATCCAACAAACTTAAGTCAAAGACCGTCCCTCGATTGGCTAATGCTGCTACATAACGTGATAATTGGATATTGGAATAACGGTTTGTTCCTTGTCCCATAGCGGAACGCTCTGGATCTTCAGTAGACATTTCCGGATCCAGCTCTGAAATCTCAATTCCAGAAGGACGATCCAAGCCAAACATCGATGCATAGTTTCGCAGAATTTCCAGTCCGCGCTCTGTAGAATAGATTCCGTTCTCATCTGTGGAAAGCCGATGTGCTACTTCTGCAAAATAATAATTACAAGAATTCTGGATACCGCCTACCAGATTCAGCGGACCATGCTTTCCCCAATAAATCCAACATTTGATATCCGGGGTTACGGCATCATAGACACCAGTACAGTCAATCGTCTCTTCCAGAGTGATTGCCCCCTCCTCCACTCCGGCAATGGCTGTGATTGGTTTGAATGTGGATCCCGGAGCCTTTCGTGCCTGGGTTGCATTATTATACATAGGAAGAGAAAGGTCCTCCTGAAGCTGATTAAAATAAGTGGCATCTACGGTTCCGGAAAGCCGGTTATTATCATAACTGGGATAGGTTACTAGTGCCTTTACCTCGCCAGTATTCACATCAGTGATTACCACACTGCCAGTACAAGGATCCAATGCTAATTGCGCAGGAGTAATATCAATATTGGATATCCGATCCAACATAAAAGTATAAGCATAATTGTCTCCATTCGCATTCAACAACTGTACTTGCTGTTCGTCATACGGGAGAACTCCCTGCGCATAAAGCGCTAAGCATAGCTGTCTTCCGGTAATTACTTCATCATTGACCAGATAACGACAAATTCGTTTATCAAATTTGGTATCTTCACGAAGATCATTAAGAATCGTATTTACCAAAACTTCATAGATACTGTCAGCGTTGGAATATTTATTTTCAATATTCAGATGTGTGGTATCTACCCAGTTATCCGCAATTCCTGCATAAATATAATCTCTGAGACTGATCTCGTCTTCTTTCCAGGCCAGATATGCGTCACTTTCAATATCAATATTATCACGTTTGATAATTCCCACTGTTTCTCCAGAAAGATAATTAAAAATATATACCATATAAGCTACCATGTCCCGAGGTAAATCCTTCATGATTGTGGCATGTTCGCTCATCAACTCTTGACGGATTTGATTAAGAATCCGCTCCTTACTGCTGAGAAAACTGT
>Ga0137306_101232_pt1 | contig 26495 bp, 38 predicted proteins | sample Inofroosms_March_FD_97187 | JGI IMG/M metagenome (GOLD analysis project Ga0137306, IMG submission 97187) | Mouse cecal microbial communities from Vienna, Austria - N-Acetylneuraminic and N-Acetylglucosamine D2O microcosms_March | ecosystem: Host-associated > Mammals > Digestive system > Large...
CTTTTACCAATTTTTTTTGCTGATCCTCCAACCTCTCCACGTCTACGAATGTTAGATTCCAATAAATCTAGTAGAATTTCATCATCAGAATTATATATTCTAATTTCTGCTTCAATGGTTTGAATCCCTAGTTCTTTGAAAGCCCGTACACGTTGATGCCCAGAAACAATTACCTTATCTTGTGTAATTATTATTGGCTCAATGTTTCCACGTTTCTTTTCTTTAACACGTTTTCGTATTGATTCTAGAAGTTCTTCCCACTTATCACCTGTAATATCATCAAAAAACTCATTGTTACGTGGATGTGCTTTTAATTCGTTAATGTTAATTTGTTGCATTTGTAAAAATTCCTTTCTTCTAAATAGAATTATTTATAGTTACATAGAACAAAATTTTGTCCTAACTTGTATTTTTACATTTCAAATATAAAATCACCTCGATTCTTCATAAAATAATATCCGTATATCTTTCTCTCAAATGCGTTTAGGTCTGCTACTGAAGACCCAAATACAATTCTTTTCTTCATTTGGGTCTGCTACGGGGGTCAGTTTGTGTAAGTCAATATCTAAATAGACTCATATTATCAAGAGAAGATATATTCGTGATTTATTTCCTATCGTCAATAAATCACTCTCTTAAAAACTTTTTGATTGTTGATGGTTAAATGATTGATATTAGTCATAGTTGGTATAAGTTATAGATTGCATAGTAGTATTGTTTATTTACATATTCTCTTTTCTTTGATATAGAATTCCTTATATATATAGGTTGTATTCTATATTTGTTATTCCTTGTCAACTTTAGCAGCTAATTCATCAAAGATATTTCTTGTCTTATAATTTTCATTACAATCAATATCTTCAGCTATATGTAACTTCTCTAAAATGGAATCTAATGTCAATGTAAATATATTCCGGATATCCTTATTATATTTTGTCAATAGTTTTGCGACAACTTTTTTAAAAAAATTTTTATGCCAATTTCCGTATTTCCTCTTCAAATAACTCCGCTGATGTCTTGTATTCAAAAATCCCCCTCGGATAGTTGTTTATCCATTCTTCAATAAATGCTATCTCTTCATCTGTCCTATCGTCAAAGTCTACCCCTTTTGGTATATGCCTACGGATAAGCCTGTTATTATTTTCATTCGTGCCACGTTCCCAACTGCTGTACGGGTGACAGTAAAATACAAAAGTACGTTTTTCCTCTTTTAGTACAGATTTTTCCATACCCTCATAGTCTGCAAACTCTACCCCATTATCTACGGTTATACTTCTGAATACACTATAAAACATATCGCCCCATTTTCTCTCCAGTCTGTCCAGTGCTTCCACAACGGAGGCTGATGTTTGGTCTTTCAGCTTGATAACAATTTCGTCACGGGTCTTTCTTTCCGTCAGCACAAGCATACAGGACTTTGTAACACCACGCTGCCCCTTTACTGTATCCATTTCCCAATGCCCGAATATTTCCCGGCTCTCTACCTCTTCTGGTCTGTTTTCGATACTTTCCCCTGCACTTGCCCTTTTCTGTACCTTTACTTTCTTGTTGTGTTTCTTCTTTTTACTTTTAATTGGCAAGTCTTTATTTGTCAGCTTTAAAAATATGCCGTTGTCTATATATCTGTAAAGCGTCCTTACGCTGATTGTTGTCTTAAACTCAATGCCCGACCTTTCAACCTCTGCCAGTGCTGCCTCCGGGCTAAACTTATCATCTACAATTTTGCTTTCTATATATTCTGCTAATTCCCTGTCGTTTCCTATCTTTAATGCCCGACCTTTTCCCTCCTGTGCGTAATCATGTGCTTTCTGCCCTAAATCGCTGCTATACCGTTCCTCCTCTGTATAATCTGAATTTCTATGTATATACTTCCCCTTGTCATATTCCCTATATATGTTGCTTCTGTGAAAATGTAATTGCTCTGCCACTTCTGCCTTTGAATGTCCGGCATTTAACAAAGCCTCCATTTTTATCCTGTCATTATGTGTCATTTGTTTAAATTTCCTCATAGTCGCACCTCCAAACAAAAAGGCAGCAAGGTTTTTATGCCCTGCTGCCCTGCCTTGCTTCTTTTAGTCCTCTTCGGTCACTTTTTCTATATCCCCGTTATCTATGTATACAATATAATCAAGCAAGTGCGTACCGCTAAACATTATCTTTGCGTCATGCTCTTCTCCGTCCACATACTCATATTGTGATACATACAGATTCCCGGCAACCTTGCTAATGCTCGCACTGGTCTTTGTCGTGAGGTTGATAACCGCTAAAATAGTTTCATCAGAATCAAAGTAATTTTTATAGCATGATAAGGCATATTCCGTAATGTCAAAATTGTTTTCCGCAATAACCAAACATTTCCATTTTTCGGTAACGTCATTTCTGACAGAATCGTATTTTGTCGAATATACTTCGGTCATGTCTTTATCGCTTATGCCTACTATATTATCCCCTGTCCTGTGTTCTACTGTTTCCTCGGTCTGTTTTTCCGTTCCCGCCTGTTCTGTTTCTTTGTCTTTTTTTTCCGTTTCCGGGGTTGCTAAATTAGCAGTACCCCCCCCGAACTTTTGTTCGTTTTCGGTGTTCTGTGCCACCTGTTCCGTTGCCTTTCCTGTTTCCTGTGAATCGTCCTTGCTGCTGTTTGCCAATAAGCCATACCCCAAAAGCACCACAACGACCGCACCAATGATAAGATACTTTTTCTTCATAGCAATTTGCCTCCTTTGGTTTTGTTTCCGAATCGGTCTTTATTTATTTTGTCTATTTCTGCCGTTCTGATTGTATTATATACTTGCATAAGTATATTGTCAATAGTTTTTCGACACTTTTTGAAATTATTATTGTACGATATTTCTTACATGTCAACTCCGTTTTTAACAATACCTAAAATAAAGCAGATATATCCTTTGTTCCGTGCTTAGTGACTTATCCAGTAGCAAAGAATTAAAATCAGCTTCCGTCATTATTTTAACTTTAATTTTCAGCATTAGCAGAAAATTGTATATCCCTCTTGCCAATTCAAGCATTTTTATACACCCCTTTTCTCGTTGATTGCTGCTATTACAAATTCGTTACGGCTCTTATATCCCTGTTCTTTTGCTGCCCTGTCTATTTCCTGCATTTCCCCTTTTGGCACAACGACCGAAAATCTGTCATAGGCTTTCGCATTGTACTTATTTTTGCTTTTTGTACGGCTTGCCCTGTTGTCCTCTGTGTTCGCCATTATTCCACCTCCTGTATCATCTTATAATTTCAGCAAATGCCTTAAACGGATTGTACCACACTTTTTATACTTATGCAAGTATACAATCTGCACAACTTATTTATATATTTGCATAAGTATTTTTGTGCGCTATTCCGGGTTGAAAATATACTTGTGCAAGTATATAATAGAATCATCAAAGGAAAACAAAAAGAAAACGGAGGACTAAGGAAATGACAAATACAGAAATTATTATCAATGAAGCATTGGCAAATGGATTATATACAGAGGAACAAATAGAAAATATCCTCGCAAGCGGTCACATGATACCGTTACATACATTTAAGGCATGGAAAGACGCCGGATACATTGTTAAAAAAGGGGAACACGCAAGAATCACTACCCGCCTTTGGAAATTTACGAATAAGGCAAAGAAAAGTGAAGAGGCAGACGAAAATACAGAGGGTACAGAAAACAATCACTATTACTTAGCAAAAGCCTTTCTGTTTACCGCCGACCAAGTAGAAAAGATAGGCTGATAACCAATATAAAAGCTGCCGGGGATTCCCCGGCGGTATCCCAAAAGTGAGGTAAAAATATTATGGATTTTGAAAAATACGAAAAGTATATGAACGCAAGGGCAGCAGTCAGAAAAGAGAACGAACGCCGAATAGCGGAGAAATTTTCCGAATGTGAAAAATACGTTGCTGATAACTTCGTGTGCTGTGGCTGTGTCTTTACCAAGCATGACGAAAACTTAAAGAAACAAGGCTTTATGATATGGCAAGACAACGGCACTGTTTCCCATAAATGGCTAACCCTTAAAGAATGTGGCATTACGCCCCTTGAATTGCTACCATATCCCGAATACAAATAAAAAACAACCCCCAAAAGCTGTTATAAGCCGTTGGGGGTTGTCTGCCGTTTCTTCCTGTATCTTATTTTACAAACCTGTCTTTTAACTCTTTCAGCGTATCCCATCCATACATAGCGATATACGCCACAACAAAAGCTGCAAATACCGCCAACGCCACATAATACCACAATAAAGCTATGTGTGCGTATGCAACGTAAATCAATAACGCTGTCACGGTCACGATTAAGGATACAAGGATAACAAACGCCTTTGTAGGCATTTTCTTAATCCCCGGCATATCCTTTAACAGTTCCGTAATGAGTGATACCGCAAAAGCCAACACTCCCAAGATACCAATAATTGCAACTGAATATTCTGTTATAATCTGCATGATTCTACCTCCGTTTTTGTGTCCGAATCGGTCTATTTTACATTTTCCTTGTCAACCCAACCGTAAACGCCTTTTCCGTCCTGTGAAATACAGTGATAAGGGTGTGCGCCCTTTGCGTTGATTGCTGTTACTTTACAGGTGCTTGTAATGTCTTTCGTTGTGCTTGCCTGTTTTGCCGTTGAGGACTTGTAAACCGGTCCCCCTGTAAATGTCAGCCGGTCCCCGCAAGATACCGTTTTAGGGTCATTGTCTGCGGTTGTTGCTAATTCCTTGATTGATTCCTCATTTACCCAACCGTAAACGCCTTTTCCGTCCTGTGAAATTAAATGGTACGGGTGCTTGCTTCCGGGATTAGCTGCCGTTACTCTGCACCTGCTTACTGTGTCCTTTGTCTTGCTTGCTGATTTCGCCATAGAGGACACAAAAACCCCACCGCCTATAAAAGTTACGCTGATACCAATTTCAAGCGATTTTGGGGCGTTCTGCGTTGTCTGCGGGGTATCCTGTTTCTTTTCTTCCTGTACGTCTGTCAGCTTGCTTTCTTTTACCGCCTTATACACCTTTGCCCTACGGCTTTCATATTGCCCCATTACGCTATCTTTCAGTGCATAGGCGTGTATTTTATCAAGTCCGACCTTTTCAACGCCCCCTGCGTCATTTCCGGCGGTTGTGGCTATCCTTTTGCTTGTACCGCTGCCCCCTTGATTCTCCAAATCCGCATAGTAGGCAAGTGCTTTTTGGGATACCAACCCGGCTTTTACGCCATTCTTTACATAGGCTGTTATGTCCTTTTCTGCTAAATCGTCCTGTGCTTCTTTCCCCTGTGGCGTTTTCAGCAGTTCAGAAATTGCCTTTGCCTCCTCTTCGGTTGCTGCCCTTTCCTGTTTGTTCCATGCGTCCGCACTGCTTCCGGCAATCTCATTATACAGGCTTTCGCTCAAAATCTTTTTTGCCTGTTCGGTATCCTTTTTTACAATGGATTGCAAAAGTGGCAACGCACGGCCCCAATATGCGTTCCACTGGCATTTTCCTACGCTCATGCCGTGGCTGTTGTCGTTTCTGTTCACGCTGCCATAGTTGCCCTCCTGTGAATAGATGATACCGCTTGCAACACTGACAACCTTTTTTATTTGTGCTGTCGTTACTGCCATTGTATCCCTCCTATACTTTTTTTGTGTAACTCAAGCTGATGTACCCCGCACCGCTTTTTAATTTGCCCCATTTTGTGCTGCCGTTCATTTTCTCTCCGACAATAGTATAAACTTCCCCGGCGTGTACCTGTGTAGATACAGGGTAATTTGTACCCGGACCTTTTCGGACGTTCAAAACATCTGCGGTAATCTTTACCAAATAACCGCTTGTGCCTGTCGTTGCTTCCTGTTTCTTTCCCCCTGCCTGTTCTGTCGTTCCCGCCGTGCTTCCGCTCATAGCTTTTTTAACGTCTTTGCGGAATTGTGCCATAGTAAAGCCGTATTTGTTCCAAATATGCTCCACATCTCCGTGATTGCTTGCAATTCCCCTTTTATGCCCCTCCGAATGTGAAATAATAACCCCGTCCTTTTCCGGGTTAAGGTTATATTTCTTGCACAAGTAGGCAAAAAGTTCTACCGCCGTTTTGTAGGTCTTTTTCACAAAATCCTTTGTAGCTGTCGGGTTAAGGTCCTTAAAGCTGCTTCCCCCTGTGTACTTGATTGTGTCCGGCTCTGTCATTTCTACGCCAATGTGCGTATTGTTTCCGCTTCCGTTCTTTCCGCTTCCGCAATGCCACGCCCTGCGATTCCACGGCAAAAGCTGTAATACCGTGCCGTCTGCCTGTAATACGGCGTGTACGCATACATTGGCGTTGCCCTTATTCCAGTTATTGAAAAATACTGACGCTTTCGGCTGCGGGCAACCTACGGAATGTAGCATAAGCCCCTGTACCGTGATTGTCCTCCCGCAAGTGTAACACGGATTCTTAGTCACAATGCTTTCTTTAATGTTCATGGTGCTGCCTCCTTAAATGTTTATATTGTTTAAATCAACTGAAATATCCTTTGTTTCCTCCGGGTATCCCTGCTTGATTTTAACCAAGTTTTCCGCTTTTGCTTTCCAACAATACAACGCTATAACCGTTGTTGTCGGTGCTGCTATGTACGTTGCCAATACCCCAAACTGGCTAAAGTCTATCAGCGTAACCTTGATACCAATAGCCAACCCGATAAAGTAGGTAAACAGGACAGCAACTAATACCGCCTTTGTAAAATTAGGCTTTGCTTTTTTCTTTCCGTCCTGTTTTTTAAATCGCCACCTTTTATTTGCAATTCTGAATAAAAGGCAAAAAATAAAGAATCCTAAAAGGATTCCCCCGACAATACATAACATATATTTCATTTCTGCTTATTCCTCCTGTCCGTGTGCTTTTTGGTTTATGTGCTTTTCCACTTTTCCTATTGCTTCTGTGACAGGTCCGTTACAACCCTGTTCTTTTAATCCTTTCAGACACGCCAAAACCGCATAAGTGAGTAAACATAATTCGTCCTGCATATTCTCAATGTCTTTCTTTTCCTGTTCTCTCAATTTTTCAATATCCTTAGTCTGCTTTTCCTGTGCCTGAAACCATTTTACAACCCTGTAAGCTGCTGCCCCTATCGCCGTTAATGCACTTAGGACTCCCGCAATGGTAATTATTGTTGCCGAATCAATGTACATCTTCCCTCTGCTCCTTTCTTATGAATAGCTTGTTAAGGCTCTGCCGTAAACCGTAGCTGTCGCAATGTGACAGAATCCCACGATAGGAAGCTACGGAACGGTCAAGCCTTTGTTTGCTTTCCTCACCCGCCCTTACCTTTTCAATCTGCTTTTTCAGATTCCGTTTGATTTTTACCGCCGTTTTCTTCTTTAATCTTCTGTGCGTTGCCCATATCCTGTAACCCACAAAATCAATGCCCGTACTGCATGGACGTATTGCCGTTTTGCTGTTCAAATCCAAGCGGAGGTTATCATCTAAGAAAACCCTTAGCAGTTCCTTAACCTCTGCTAAATACTTCTTATCATGGTGCAATATAATAATATCGTCCATGTACCGTATGTAATAGTGCAGTCCTAACTCGTGCTTTGCGTACTGGTCTACCTCATTCAGATAGATATTTGCAAACATTTGAGATGTAAGGTTGCCTATCGGCATACCCTTATTACATAATCTGTCCGTTACTTCTACTTCGTCCGGCTCTTTTCCGGGCGGTAATCCAAAATTCATGGATTCACAATTTATGATTTTCTCTAACAAATCAAGCAACCGTGTATCCTTTATTCTTCTGCCCAAGATTTTTAATAAAATATCGTGATCCACCCTGTAGAAATATTTTGATATATCCATTTTCAGATAATAGTAGCGTTCCGGCTTCCTGTCTGTCTGCCGTAACCAGTACTGCAGTCTGTCCGCTGCCTTATGCGTTCCTTTACCACGCCTACAGGCATACGAATCAAAAATAAATGTATCCTCATACAACGGGAACAACTGGCGGTATATCGCCCATTGTACAATCCTGTCTTTAAATGGCAACGACATAATAAGCCTTTTCTTAGGCTCATAAACATAAAACGTATGGTACTTGCCTACCGCATACGTTCCATAAATCAATTCATTCTGAATATTTATTAAATGCTCTTCAAAGTTGCGGTTAAAAATCAATACATCATCACGGTATCTTTTCCCTTTCCTCGCTTCCTCCCAAGCCTTATATAAATTTTCAAAATCGTATATCTTTTCGTAAATGTTCTTTATGCTCTTCATTTCTGATACCTCATTAAAAAGTGCCGTACAAACCTACTAAGTTTTTAACCCTTTCGGACGTGACAAATATAATTCTTTTCAGCTTACCGCTTACTAACTGTCTTTACGGCAATACAATATTTTTTCCTGTGTACAGGAATGGAAAATAACCCCTTTAACCCTGTTTGTACTGTCCTTACAATCGTAATCATAAGGCTTCTTGACATAGGGGTAGAGCGGAGCGGAAACCAATGTTGTCGTTGGAGTTGGAGCGGGGGTTATTCAAGTTAAGAGCGGACGCACCCGAATTAGAGGTATTGTTGAACGCCGACCCCCGGATAGGCAACCACCGTAAATTAGTGATTATTTCCCAATGTATTTTATTTCTGCTTCTCCCTGCTGTTTACCCAAGCCATATAACCGCCAATCATACGACCGATTTCATCTACCTTTCTAATCCATACTTCCCATGAATGGAAGTCTAAACAAGGCTTTTGTTTCGGGTATAAGTCCGGGTCCTTTGCAAGCCTTAGCAGATTTCTTAATACATCAACTTCAATATCTAAATCCTGTAAGGTTGTTTTCTTATAGTATTTCTTTTCAAGCCTAACCGCCATTTCCAACATGGTATACATTGTCTTTCTTATATCCCCCGCCAACACATACCTTTCTGTTTTCGGAAAATCCTTTAATTTTGGATTTCCATACATTATCATTTCGTAGATTTTTTCTTTTATTTGAAATATGTCGTTTCCGTTACTTTTCTTTCCCTCCTGTACGCCCTTTGCTTCCTGCAACTCTTCCATAATTCTCCCTGTCTGTCGATTAGCATTTTGCTACAAAGGGTGCGCTACCGCGCACCCTTTCAGTTATCCAGTTATCAGTTTACAGTTCGCAAAAAGCGGAGCGGAAACCAACGCCGACGTCGGAGCCGGAGCGGGGGTAATTCAAGTAAAGAGCGGACGCACCCGAATCAGAGGTATTGTGGAACGCCGACCCCCGGAAAGGCAACCTTTCGCCGTTGTTTCTCGCCCAAAAATGGTCATTGCCATAACTTGCCCCCGAATCCGGGAACAACCCCAACGCTACCAAAAGTTTAGGTATGCTTACCCCGCTTGCTGCTGCAAGATTCTTAAATATGCAGTTTGTGTCGTTACTGTCCGTGGTCTGTGTTGTAACTGTCGTGCTGATTTTCGGCGTTGCGTCACTTGCACTTGTACGGTCAATCTTTAAAGTGCCTGCCGTTCCCGGCTCTACCAAATTTCCGTTTGGCATGATTGCTTTCCAAAGGGTGCTTGCTGCCGACATATCACAATCAATTTTCATGCTGTTTCCATAAGGTATAATCTGTATTTCCCCATTCATAAGCCTTAAACCGCCGGTCCATTCCCATACATTGCCGTTAAGGTCTGCTATGCCTGATGTATCGTGGTTATGATACCATGTAGGTTCTCCGCTGCCTGTCAGCGTCCTTTGTGTTTCGCCCTGTGGCTGTATCCCGTGTTCGTATGCGTGGTAATAATCCTTGCCGTAATTTGTATTGCCGTGCGGTACGGTCCCCATTTTCTGCGACAATAAATTAAGCACCGCAAAAATGCCTGTCTGATTCAAATGCCAACCGTTGCCCTTTTTTCTGCAAGCTGCTAATGCTGCGTCAAACGTGATATAATTTTTAGGCAGCTTCATAGCTAAAGAATAGGCACGGTCATTTTCTACAATGTTAGGAAACTTTGATACCCAAATTGTGCTTTTCTCATTCCCCTCCACAACAAAAAACGGCAACACTTCATCTGTACCGCCTGTGATAATATCCGCATAGGTCATTTTAGGAACGCCCACCATAATAGACGGCATACCTATATCATCATAGATAACCTTGTTTCCTGCGCCCATCTGTGCTACTGCACCCTGTAAATCATCAAAATTTGCCATTGTATATTATCCTCCTTAAATTTAATCAGCTTCTTAAACCAACGCCCATAATGTCAACGTGCATTTCTTCATATCGAACGGCAACGGCACACGTTCTGTAATCAAGTTGTCGTTCTCGTCTTTTTCTCCTGTATCTACAAACTTATACTCTCTAGCCGGGATAGTAACCTGTGCCACATATTCCCTTGCTTCTGTATTTACCCCTACCGTCAAGCCGTCTGCCGTATCCTTGCACACATCAAGCGTAACCTCATAATCACGCTCCCGGCTTTTGCAATTTACCATAAGTTCATCATCACCGAAAACAATCTTTGTGCCGGATACCTCATAAGGGATTTTCTCCCCCTCGTTCTTTTCTACTACAATAATCTTTGCTGCTGCCATTATCTGTTACCTCCCATTCTCTGTAACTGGCGGTATGCTTCCTGCGAACGTACCGCAATGTGTTCTGCTGCTTCCCTCTGATTGGCACTTGCCGACCCATTTAATCCATAAGCCTTTAATACTGCTGCCGTCTGTGCCTTTCTTTCGTCACTCTTGATAATTACATTTGCTGCCATTATGCGTAACCTCCCTGTACTGTGCATTTCACGGATACACTTTTAGCGGCCCCGGTGTATTCAATCTTGAATCCGTTTAGCTGCTTGTCAGTTATCTTAATTTCCCCGACACCGCCCGCCCCGTCTGCGTCTGCTTCCACGTTTACGGTATAATCCAAATTGCCCCGTGGCGTTTTAAGTGCTACCGTCTTTTTTGAGTTGTTAAACGGGTATTCTTTCGTGTTGGTTAAGGTTGTTTCTATGATTTCCCCCTGTAACCCCTTGATACGGCTTTCTGCCATTTTAACTTTTAACAAGGCTAATCCGGCAACTTCCCCGCTTGCAAATACCCTTTGTTCCAAATCATTGAAATTTTCCGCATTTTGTGGCGTACCCTCTTGTATTACCTCGCCCTCCACGGCTTCATGCGTAATTGTTCCGTCCGCATTGTTTACCTCTTTGTAACGGTTAGAAAACTGCGTTACATGGTCTTTCCAAATCTTGAATAATCCCACTGTGCTATTCCTCCTTAAAATTAAAGCTAAAGCGGTACAACACGCCCTGTTGTACGCCTTTTAGGTTGATTGCTTCGGTCTTTTCTGCCCACAACTGATTAGTAATATCATACAACTGTATTTTTGTAATCGTTGTGGACCCCGACACTTGCGGGGTTATGGAAATACTAAGTGCTACCCTGCCGTCTTTCAGACGTTCCCGGCTTTCAATTTTCGCCTTGTGCAACACGCCCCCATACTCGACCTTAGCATAAGCAATGTGCGTTTCAATAAACTCCTTGAAACTCTCAAAGGCTCTTTCTGTCAGCATTTTCTTTCTCCTTTACTTTTTTATTTGCTATAACCGATTTCTACCGCAACGCTTAACCTCGTATTGGTAACTTTCGGTATCTGCCGTTGTTGCCATTCCCTTATCAGATATTCCGGGTTTTGTGTTTGTGTAAGGTTCTGTGCCTGTCGTTTCCTTTCCTGTCGTGCCTGTTATGTACCTGTACTCCTCAAACTCTGTATCTGCTACCGTTTCTATATCCCCTCTTCCATGTACGATATTTCTTTTTGGTTTTGTTCCGGCAATAGTGTTTTCAAATGTATAGGCTTCTGTATCCGTTTCCCCGACTGCTGCCACTTCCCTAAATTCAGCCTTTATATTCCTGTCCGGCTTCGTTCCCGTCAAATCAGAATCATACTTTGCTGCGTCCGCTGCTGCCTGTGCTACCACCGTTTCAACCGCTGCCCCTCCTGCGGTATCCCTGTAAGGTTCTGTGCCTGTCTTTTGTTTTCCTGTCCGACCTCGGATATATTTATAACCCATTGTGTCCGAATCGGTCACAATATCACTATCCTTTGTTGCAAACGTGATATTTCTGTAAGGTCTTGTACCTGTCGGCACGGATTCCGCAATATATCCCGCTGCCTGTGTCATTATGTCAATAACGGCATTTAATACAACCCCCTCTGTATTCCTGTGCGGGTATGTTCCTGCCCTTAACTGCCCTGTCATTGGCGTTTGGAATAAAAAATACTCCGTCTGTGGCATGATGATAATGCACATGGAGCATTGATAATATAAGCCGTCCAAGTGGGCAGTCAGCCGTTTGTATATGTCAACGGTGCTTACAATTTCGTCATAATCCACCGCAACCCTTGAATTTGTCGTATCAAGCACTATGCGGAAATGAAAAGGACGCCCGTTATAGTCGTACCACTCTTCTATCTCGCTTTGTGGATGCAAGCCACCTAACGCCCTTTCGGTTGCCCCTGTCGTTCCTAATTTCTGATGTACTCTTATGCTATCCCGGATAATCGCCCTTTTTGCTTCTATCGGATAATCGTAATCGTACCAGTCAACGTGCAAGTCATACGCCAACACGTCAAGCCATGTTTCCGATAACTCTTCTATGTTGGCGTATATAATATTTTTCTTTGTTTCGTGTGCGGTTATATGTAATTCCTCTGCTATAAGCTGCCCTAAAGCAAGCATTGATTTATCTTTTTTCAATGCGGGGGGGAATTTTGTCATAAAATCAGCGTCTTTAATTTTATTCATCTTCCACACCCCCAAAGGTCACGCTTTCCTCCTTTACCACCGCCACGCTCCCTTTTGGTATCTGTGTGAATACAGGGGCGGTTATTTCAACTCTTTTTATCCCCGATTCCATAAGCATAGCATTAAAATAGGACGGGTTAATATCCCGCCCCATTTTTGAGGTCTGCCATAATATGTAATTTTCCACCGCCAACGCCACCGCCTGTTTAATGTCGTTGGTGCTTAGTTCCTTTTCCTTTGATATGAAATATTTTATGTTTATGTCAAATTCTACCGTGTCGGGTGCTGCCACTAATACGGTATCCGTCATTGGTCTAATTTCGTCCCCGCTTAGATAATCCCGTACTTTGTCTATCAATTCCTTATCCGGCAATTCCCCATTGTATAGCATAATCCTTATGTCAGCCACACCCGGCTGCGGACTCTCTGCCGATACGTCACTAATTTGTGCGGACACGCTTTTAGCATGATATATATAACTTCCCCTTGACCCCGCCGTTGTGTAGCTTTCTTCGCTTTCCCTCATGCGGTTATAATAGGCTGCGTCTTTTTCCGCTTCGCTTCCCCCTGCCGTTTCCGTAATGTTCATTACCTCATTGAAATACAGAAATTCATCTGATACAAGTTTGTCAACCTGTCCGGGTACAAACCCATTCCCGATTTCCCCGGCTGTGGTGCATACCGCCGGAACGTCCGCATAATCGGCCCCGGCTTTAAATATGATATGCCCTACCGTGTCAAAGTTTATTGTGCCGTCTACCGTTACCTCCATTGTGTCCGTTATTATAAAATCCTCTGTCAGCGTCTTTGTAAGATAAAACCTAAGCGTTGTTTTCGCTGCTTCCGGCTCTAATCTCGGTACATTATGGAATATCTCACTAAGGGAGTCCAAGTTCTTTCCCTCTGCATACCGTGGTAAATTCTGTTTTGCCGATTCATTTATCAAAACTCTTTCCTGTATAATCACATCTGCAAGCCAAAGGATAAACGCCCTTACAGGGTCAGCCGGGTATAGCTTCCTTTTTGTGATACTCTCATATCCGGCTATCAGCTTATTTACAAGTGCTTCTGTATCTGTATCTACAAACTCAACCTCCGGCAAATTACTCGGTATATTCCTCGTTGTCGTATTCGTCATTGATTACCACCTCCACTATTGGTTTTAATACACCGCTTTCATAATCGGCTTTAAAGTCAATGTTTACGATTTCTGCCCTCGGTTCGTACTCTTCCGTTTTGTCGTAAATATCCGTTGTTGCCAATGCTTTAGCCGTTTCTATCGGCTTATCTATGTATTTCGGGTTTAATCCTAATTCCCTGTCAAGCGGTATGTCATATTCCGTTGAGGAATACAGGAAATAAAGGTTTTGTATAACCTCTTCATACACCGTTGCGGGTGCAAGGTTTATTTCATTTTCCTTTGTTGTGTCTACTATGTAAGTCATACCGCCCTACCTTTCCGGGTATTCCTGTAAGGAAATACTGCTTTTTGCTATCAGTAGGTTGCCTTTGTTGTCAAACCTTTCATAATCTTTTGAGTGCTGCGTTATTACCCATTTTGTGCCGTACTTCTTACCGCCGATAACCAAAGTAAGTATTTTACCCTTTTTCCTGTATTTATCTATCTTATCCTGCATTGTCCGTGGATTTACCCCTAAAAAAGCGGACAGGTAAATAGTAAAACTGGCTGTGTCAATATCATTGTACTGAAACTCCAGTAACGGTTTTTTATTGTGGCGTGTGTGTTTTGCGTAATTCGTCTTGCTGTCAATCTTCAAACCCTCAAAGGTTTTTACTGTATTCTTCGATACAGAAAACACAATATCGCCTAATGTTCCAATCTTTGCCATTAGATACCTCCGATAATAAAGCCGTCCCCCTCGCCCTCCGGCTTAAAGATACATAATACCCATTGCCCTATATACGGTATCCACGGATACACTTTTATAACCCTGTCTGCTGTTCCTTTCCATGTATGCAGAATATCCGGGTACTCTTCCTTGTACCGGTCCCCTATGCCTAATTTCCTGTCGTACTGTGCGTAATCAGCTTCATAATTCCACTTTACCCCTGCGTCTTTCCATTCCATAACCATAAACGGCGTATTCTGCACTATCCGCAAATCCCCCGTTACAATGCCCTGTTCTTCTATCTTTACCCTTGCCGTCATTTTCTCTTTGTTTACGCTGCTTACAATGCCAATCCTTACTATGTCCTGCAGTTCCCTTATGTCGTTATCATCAAATTCCTTTATCATCAATACCCCTCCAAACAACTGCGTAATTTTATCTGTACCTTATAACCGCCTGTAATATTGTGCGTTGCCTGTTCGACTATGTATTTTCCGTTAAATTCCCCGAATCCGTATACCCTTACCGTGATACCCGCCACATAATCCACATCTCCAATTAGCGTAAATTCTGCCGTTGTTTCCCCTTTATTTCTTGCCCTTAATGATTTCCGTGCAAGTTCCTTAGCTTCCGCAACGCTTGACACTTTTTGTTTTATTTCCAATGTCTGCCCGTCAGAATTTGCATTTTCCGGCTTGTAAGTTGCTTCTATCTTCTTTTTTGTGTCCGGGTCTGTGTATACAACGTGGCATGATGAATAGGCGGTATCAGCCGTTTTTGTCGAAAAACTGTAACTAAGTATATTGCCTTTGCCCGCCTTTATCTTTTTTACCTCTGCTTTTTTCTCAAAGTCCGCTGCGTCAAACAATACGATTGTTTTTGACGTGACTTTAAGGCTGATTCCGGCACGTTTGCACATACGCTTTAAAAATGCTATGTCCGTCATGTTCCTTTGCTCTCTGCGTTTATATACAGGGTTGGAATTTGACAGGTACATAAGCTTCATGCTGCTCCGTTTCGCTATCTTCTGTGCCATGTTTTTTAGGGTTGTGTTTTCCCATGTCCTGTTATACTTCGTCTGCCTTAATTTCGCCTTGTATGGTATTGATGTAGCCTTGATTGTCAGCTTTTGGGGCGGCCCCGTATAATTTACGCTGTCAATCTCGAATACCCCGCAATCTAATACTTTGTCCTTTCCGTCTGTGTAGGGGTTTTTCTGTATAACCATAGCGTGTATTTCCGTGCCTTTGAACGCCCTTTTTTCTGATTTCTTGCTTGCCGTTTTCTTTTCTGTTACCGTTTCCCCCTCTACATCTTCTGCATTTACCCAACCATAAACCTTTTTTCCGTCCTGTGAAATTAAATGATAGGGGTGTGCGTTGCTGTTTGCTATCGTACATTTACATTTGCTTGCGCCCCTCGTTACCGTGGGTTCTGCTGCTGAGGAGGATATATAAACCGGTCCGCCTTTGAATTGTACAATATTGCCAACCTTTACCTCCCCCTTTTTTGTAACCGTCTGTGTTTTCCCTGCCGTTTTGTTCGTATTAAGCCAATCCTTAATCCATTTCCCCTCTCTATCATCAAGCGATATGCTAATATCGTCCGTTTCGTCCTCTTCCTTGTCCGTGAATGACAGGGATAACAGGTATTTTGACAGGTCCTTTGATATATCCGCACCTTTGAAATAGAGTTTTACCGCCGTTCTCCTTGCTAACGTCTTATCACTCATCTGCTGTTACCCCCTGTTTCCACGGGGGTAATGTTTCCGATACCTCTAAATCAATCTCCGGGAGGGTCAGCTTGACCCCCGCCGGAAATATGTAGGTATCCTTATGCTCTATGTTTGCTTTAATCAGCATATCCATGTACATTTCATTTCCGTATGCCTTGTAAGCCACAATATCCCATGTATCCCCGGATATGGTTGTATAAGTGTCAAGCATAAGCAACCCTGCCCTCCTGTTCTTTCTGCTCTCTTAAAATTGTAATGATAATCTGCCGTATCTTCTCTAAAAACTCTTCATCATACTGCTGCAACTGTTCTTTGATTCCGTCCGTTTCCCCGCCCTGTACGTTCACTGTCGGATTGTTTGAAACATGGATTGTAATTGTACCCGCACCAATCGCCCCGGCGTTTACGTTGCTTGCCGTGTTAAGGTCTTGTGCCTGTGCCATGTTGTTAAATATCTGCCCTGTCTGTGCTGCGGTAAATACGCTCCTGTTTGCTGCCCCTGTGATAAGTTCGGGGCCGTTCTCTCCTGCTATGAATGTGTCCGGCGTTCTTACTGTACCGTTTACAAATCCCGGTATCTGCGGTATGTTAATGCCCTTGCCACCGATACCCGGCACCCAATCCGGCACTTTCAATTTGTTAAGTCCACCAATTACCGTATTGACGGCTGAAACAACCGCCCGCAACGGCGCTTTTATGATTTCCCCAAGTCCACCAACCGCACCGCTGAAAATACTCTTGATTCCGTTCCATGCCTGCGACCAATTCCCGGTAAACACACCAGTAATAAAGTCTATCAAACCTTGAAAAATCTGCATAACATTTTGTACAATCGCTGCTATGCTCTGCAATGCCGACCCTAACACGCTTGAAAAGATGTTTGCCACCAACTCTATAACAGGTATTAAAGCCTGTAAAAGCGTTGTAAGCACTGGCAAAATTGCCTGTATGATATTCTGAAAAATCGGTACAAGCGTATTCAGCAGACTTATAAATATCGGTAATACCGTGTCAATTATCTGCTGCACAATCGGCAACACCGTCTGTATCAACTGAATAATGACAGGCAGAATACTTTGAATAATCTCCATGAAAATAGGCAGCAAAGTATTAAGCAGATTTATAAATATCGGTAAAATTGTATCCACTATCTGCATTACCAACGGTAAAATCGTCTGTATAAGCTGAATGATAACAGGCAAAACCGCCTGTATAATCTGTGTCAGTATCGGTAAAACCGCATTTACTAACTGAATAAGTACAGGCAAAACTGATTGTATAATCTGTATCAGTATTGGCACGATTGCATTTACCAACTGAATAAGTACAGGCAAAACCGCCTGTATAATCTGTGTCAGCAAAGGTACTATTGTTTGTATAAGCTGAATGATAACAGGCAAAACCGCCTGTACTATCTGTATCAGCAAAGGCACTACTGCATTGATTAGCTGAATAAGCACGGGCAGTACACTTTGTACGACCTGTAAAACCAAAGGCAGTAAAGCCGATATGAGTTGTACAATCACTGGCAGAATTTCCGCTATCAGCGTTGCAAGTACCGTTATTACCGCCCCTATCAGTTCGCCCAATACTGGCAGAATTGCGGTTACAAGCTGCCCTATGAGTGGCAAAATCTGTATAACCATATTCGCAAGCATTGGCAATATTGGCAGCAACCCGGTTTTCAATGTGTTTATGAGGGTTGGAAGTATGCTTTTCAGTGTATCCAGTACGCCGGTCCCGCTTGTAAAAAATGCGTCCTTTATCGCCGTTCCAACCTGTGTTATCACACTCCATAGCTTGTTAAATACGGCTAAACCCTCATTTCCAAAGGTTTTCTGAATAAATCCCCGTACCTGTTCTAAATGCGTTGACACATAATAGATTGCACCGCCTACCGCTGCAATCACGCCTACCAACGGCAATATCTTTGTGAGGATACCGCCAAATCCACCGCCCATACTGCTTAGGTATTTCGTAATCCCCAAGCCTTTAATCATGGTAAAAGCCTTTTGTATTGACAGGATACCGCCTTTTACTTCTAAAAATCCAAGTTTGGCTATCAATCCCCCGGCTTTCAACCCGACTAATCCGGCTACAATTTTTGCAATCGCCTTTACCGCTCCGGGATTTTCCCTAACGAATGTCGTTACAACGGTTATTATGTCCGTAAATTTCTTTACGCCCTCTGTCAGTGTAGGAAGCAACAACTCCCCTAACTCAACCTGTAAAGCGTCAAAAGCTGATTTTGCAAGCGTGATACTGCCGTTTAGGTTGTCAAGTTTTGTTTCTGCCATGCGTTTAGCTGCACCGTCACAATTATATACCGCTTCGGTCAGCTTGTTATAATCCTGTTCGGAGGCATTAACAATAGCAAGCATACCCGCAAAACTTTCTTTTCCGAAAATCGCCGTTGCTGCTGCTATTTGTTCCTGTTCAGACAAACCGCCCAAGCTGCCCCTTAGATTTTCCACAACCTCTCCAAAGGTTTTCATTGTGCCGTCTGTCTTTGTAAGGCTGATTCCGTACTTATCCATGTATGCAGCCTGTTGTTTTGTCGGCTTCGCCATGTTTGCTAATGCCGTTTTTAGGCTAGTTCCTGCTACTTCTGCCTTTATACTGGCGTTTGCCATTAAGCCTATGCCTAATGACATATCCTCCACGCTGTACCCCAACGCACCCGCAACCGGGGCCACCTTTTGGAATGTTGACCCCATCATTGATACATTGGTATTTGCATTACTGGAGGCTTGTGCCAATACGTCCGAAAAATGCCCTGCGTCTGACGCTGATAACCCAAACGCTGTTAATGCGTCCGTTACAATGTCCGATACCGACCCTAATTCTTCCCCGGACGCTGCTGCAAGGTTCATAATGCCCTCAATACCGCCCAACATATCCCCTGTTTTCCAACCCGCCATTGCCATGTATTCCATAGCTTCCCCGGCTTCTGCTGCCGTGAATGCGGTTGTTGCGCCCATTTCTTTAGCCTTTTGGGATAGTTTCGCCATATCCTCCGCACTTGCGTTTGATATGGATTTTACGGTTGACATCTGCTCTTGAAATTCCGCTGCTTTTTTTACCGGTCCAGCGTAAATGGCAGCACCTACCGCCGTAACCGTTCCCACCAAGCCTCCTAACTGTGCCTTTGTCTGTGAAATAGCCTGTTTGTTTGCTGCCTGTTTTTCTGTGATTTCCTGTACTTTCTTTTGTGCCTGTTCTAACCTCTCATACTGCTGCCTTAATTCGTTTGTATCCCGTCCTAAGTTGTCAGTATTTACCCCGGCTTCACGGAGAGTATTGCTCAATTCCCCTAGCCGTTCCTCTTCCCTTGCCGTTGCGTCCTGTGCTTTTTGTAACGCCCTTTCATTTGCCTGTAGCTGTCTTGTAAGTTCCGGCGTTGCCTGTCCTGCCTCCTCAATTTCCCTTGTCAGCCGTTCATGCTCTGCCTGTAACTCGCTTACCCTCTGTCTGCTTTTTTCTACGGCGTTCTGCTGCTTCTGATAAGCCGATACGTCCTTTAATTTCTGGTCCGCACTTCTTAAATCGTTCTGCAGTAATTTCATGGTCTGTGACGCATTTTTAAAGGATTGGGAAAAGTTCGGCCCAAGTCGTGCGGTTAGCTGAAAAAGTAACTCAAACTGTTTAGCCGTTGCCATTTCCCGCTCCTTTCTGCTTTTCTTTCAGCTCTTCGACTACCAAGTTGTATGTCTTAATCCAAGAATCCAACCCCCTAATCGTCTGCTTTAGCCAAAACTCTATGCTTGTATGAGTTTCCTTTGACAGCAATATGCAGTTTCGCTTAAACCATTTTATAGGGTTTTCTCGCCGTACCCCGTTGACACTAAAAAACTTTGTGCCTTATTCTTGACTTTCCCAAACTCACGAATTGGAAGATGTAAAATAACATCACTTCCTACCCCTGCTGCCTTTGCTGCCAACCTGTACAGGAATGAGGTTGAAATTTCCGGGGATAATGCAAATTCGCCTACCGCCGTCATTTCCGTTTCAATGTCTACCAAATCCTCCCCTATAAGGTTTTCAAAATCAAACACGAATTTTTTATAGGTCTTATCCTCGTATGTGTAAGGTCTTGCAAGGTTCATCACATACGCACCCTCCGGCACTTTTTCTTTTGTGTCCGAATCGGTCACAACCGCCGTTTCTGCCTTTGTTTCCTCTGTAACTGCTTCCTGTCTGTTTTCTTTCTTAATATCTTCCATTGCCTTAGCCTCCTGTTTTTTTTGCAAAGAAAAAACACGGTTTCCCGTGCCTGTTTATTTTCCAAGTGCTTTTCTTACATCTGCCAACCAGTCTTTCCCATTTACAAAATAAATGTAATTTAACGGGTCAATCTCTAACATTTTCTTGCCGTCTATGTATGTGGCAAAATATGTTGTTGCGTATTCCCCGCTTACCTCCGCTGCACTTGCCGTGGCAACTTTTCCGGGGTTCAGCTTCTTAGGCGTGAGGGTCAGCAAATGTTTTACACGCCCAACCACTGTAACGCCCTTTGTTGTGTTTTTGTTCTGCTGTGCCACCCTTAAATCAATCTTGTGTTCCCGTGGCTCATGCAGTTTGATAGCGTTCTTTGTAACCGTCCTGAAATTAAGTGTTGTTGTCATTGCTTCGATAGCGCCTAATATAACGGCTTCTACCTTGCCACCCATTCCGGCCCCGCTGATTTCTTCGGTCAAATTCGATATTTCCGGCAATGTAACTTCTGACATGCCGTAATACTCCGTTGCGTCCTCATAAACCGCAAATCCTATTACTGTTTCATCAACTTTTGCCATTTTCCTACCTCCTATGCTGCAAATAGAGTTTCAAGATAACTTACGTCATACTCTAAGACAAAATCAAGTTCCTTTGCCGGACTAGGCGGGGTAAGGTATATATGAAAATGTGCAATGCCTGCCATTAAATCCGTTTCCGGGTTTTCCTCTTCCAAAAACTCAATTCGTCCACCTAAAATTACTTCATCTGCTGTCAGTCCGTTAAGCCAAATATTAAGGCTCTGCACAACCGATTCTACCAAGCGTGGTTTTAATCCCCTGTCAACCTTGCTCCACATTGACAGGATAACCGAATTTCCAACCCATGAAAACATACGGTTCACGCAATAGAAATAGTCTGTAACGTCCGTATTTGACGGATAACAGGCTGTTTCATTCCCCCACGATACAAACCCGCCGATAAAGTTTAACCCTGTGATAATCCCCTGTGAGTTAAGATAGTTCGCTTTCGTGAGGTCAAGCAGTACCTCCGTGCCGTCTGCTAATACCATGCCGTCAATCTGCAACACTTTATTACTTGCTGATTCACACGGCGTTTCCTTTCCCATGTCCTCGTCTGCGTCTGTCTTTGCCATAAGTCCTGCTAACTGCGTGGAATAGTGGAATACCCTGCCCCCTAATGTCAGCATGGGCCATACTAACAGTTCGGACGGCTGCACGATATTCTTTTTGTTTTTCCATTCCACCGCTTCCGTATATGTCGTTGCTTCTGTCGTGTCAACATCAATAATCGCCACGCCCTTAAAAAGTCCGTTGATACTTTCCGCTTTCGCTGCCATGATTGCAGCAACCTCGCTATCGTGTGAAAAGTTCGGTGCAAGGAAAACGGTTGGTATAACCCGGAATTTCGGGAAAATAAAATCAACCAATTCAAAACCGCTTGATTTCTTTGTGTTAATATCATATCCCCCGATAATATCCTTTTTCGTTACTTTTGACGGGTCAACCGCATTGTACTTAATGTTAAGCGTTGCATTATCGGACGCAATCGCCCCGCCCTCGATACGCTCCAGTCTTAACACTTCATCAGTATACAGTAATTCATAGTCAACGCCCCTTTTGTATTCATCTGTAAGCGTATCCTCCGCACTGTACCCTTTTACTACTACCTTATCTGCCAATGCTTCTAACGGCAAATCCAAAACGCCCCCGGATAATCTCATGTCCGCTGCGTCCGTTTCCCCTGTCAAATGCTTTGCCGGGTCTAACACATTGATAATTACAATCGGTCCATTCTGATACAGTTTGAAACTTGTATAGATTTCCTCGCAAATATCATACTTTTTCCAATCGTCACTATATCCCATAGCTTCCACGGCTTCCGTATATGAGGATACATATACAGGCTCGTTTACTTTGCCGTTTACCATGTGCGCCGGGGCAGTTCCTACAATGAGATGTATACAACTGTCTGCGGTTACTGGCGTTGAAATGCTCGTACCCCGCTTACTCGCTCTTGCTCCATGAAAATAAGCCATTTTTTAAACCTCCTTTGCCTTTCTTGACAGGCTCAAAACATCATTGTAATACTTGTTTAACAATGTTCCTGCCTGTTTCGTCTTTGCCCTGTTAGTTGCAAGGCTTTCTGTCGGCACGATAAGCATTTTTACCTGTGGTATTTCTGCTATCACGTCTTTCAGATATTCCTCCACGCTTTCCCTCGTGCCTTTGACAATCGTATTTTCGATTAGTCCTTTGGTTGTCGGCCCGATATAGATAAATGTTTCCTCTCCGGCGTTCCCCGCCCCCTCTGTGGCTTCCGTATTTGCCGTTTCCTGCGGTTTTTCCTCTTTAGGTGTAGAATTTACCGCCTGTTCCTTTTTAACGCCGTTTTCGGCTTCTGTGGTGCTTTCTGCTGCCGTCTGTGTGCCTGTAGTTTTCTTTGCTGCCATATTGCCATGCCTCCTTATGTTAAATATTTCCTTACATCTCTTTCCACCTGCTGCATTTCCCAAACCGTCATTATCTCGCCTATCTGATACACTTCTAAATCATCATCATAAACGATAAATTCTATAGGCTTCTGACAGGAAAAACGGTCATCTACTACAACGTCCTCCAGTAGCTTAGCCTTAATCCTTGTTAGCAAGTTTAGGCATTGTATGTAATTTTCCTGTTTATCCTCGGAAAATGTCACGCAAATAATACGCACCCTACATATACTCTCTTCGTTATCATCTTTTCCAGTCAATAACTTTAAAAGTATGTAGGGTGCTGCTTTCTTTTCTGATTCCTTGTCGGGCAGATTGCCAACAAATACCGCCGGAGGGCGGTTCGCTGCCTGTGTGCCATTTTTAGGCACTCTTGTAAGCAACCGCATATCCTTTGTTATTTCCTCGCAATATGCTTTTAAGGCTTCCAATAGGTCTAATGGTGTCATTATCAGCCTCCGTTTTTACTTAATAACCTTTCTATTTCGTGTTCTATGCGCTGATTGATAACCTCGTTTACTCGTTCTTCCACGTTCTGCATAACCTTTTCATTGCCTACCATTTGCGGTACTGCCGGGGATAACAATTCTTTCAGCTTTTCTTTTCCTGTTGCCGGGGATACCGTGCCTTTCTGACGCTCCATAATGCCTATATGCCCCGATTTCATTTGTGCCACGAATACATTTTTCTGCCTGTTGAATTTTACAAGGCTGCTTGCCTTTAATACTGCTGCACTCGGCGTTGTCTTTTTCTTTGGCGTACTGGGGGAAACTTTGAATTTCATAAGCGGTATTACACCGCCCGAATATTCAATGCTTCCTATGATTCCGTCCCCGTTTTTGGTTACGCTGTTGTACCTCATGTAACCACGGCTGTTAAAATCCCCCGCCGATATATGGTAAGTCTGCCTTACCATTTTTCCCGCTGCCGTTTTGCCCGCCATTAACCCCCTTGCAAGTGCGGGCTTCAATACTTTTTCGTCTGCCTTTTCCACCCCTGCAAGTATCGTGTGTATCCGGTCTATGGTCTGTTCTGATACCTCTATCATTCGTCATACCTCTCCAATCCTATAATCAGTTCGTTGTACTCATTCCGTACATCAGTTATCATAAAGAGATTGCCGTCAATCCAAAACCTCATACCGCTTGCGGGTTCTTTTCCCATGTCGCTTAGTCTTACCCGGACAACAATATATTTCCCATAGAATCCCTCCGCATTATCTCCCGAAACAAGGTTCTGACGTTCCTTTGTTTCTTCGGAGTCAAGTATGACAGGTATTTTTTTGTCTATACCGTCACACTCAACCCTTTTAAGCTGTGCAAATTCTTCTAAGTTGTAAAATGTGCTGTCTAAGTCCTTATCAAGCATTTCTTTAAAATTCTTCATAGGCTGCTTACCTTAGCATACAGTGGCAACAAACCAAGAATCAACCTCATGCGGTACAGGGATAGGGGCGGAGGATAACTGCAAGAAACGTCTTGCCGGGCGTCTTTCTACCCACTGTTCGGGTATCCTTGCGCCCTCTTCTACGCTGATTGTCTTTCCTGTTTCGTCTACAATGCCGACTGCCCCATAATACATGGAATATGCTGCCTCCGTTGCCAATAACGCAACAACATTTGACGGCAATAAATACTTGTTTTCCGGCTTCGCCCTGTTCGTCCAGTTATCTAAATACATTTCCTTGTATTTATAAATATCCATACCTAAGCTGTGAATCGTTCCAACATATGTAGCACCGTTCGGGAGTTCCCTCGGTTTGATTGCTGCAAGGTCATACCGCCTGTTGTCAAACAATTCTTTTACTTCATCATCTTTCAGAAATGCGTTTAGTGCGTCCTGCCCCATAAGGCATATATCGCAATTCACAAACCCGGTTTCCTTTACCTTATCCCGCCACGCTTCCAACTGCTCCAGTTTACCGCCTGTTGTCTTAGTCCATTTTTCAGCTTCTTTTAGTGTTACTTTGTTTGTAAACTGAAAATCAATAATATCCTGTATCGCTTTTCCTTTGCTGTCCAAAATCGGTATCTTTCCCGTAAACAGGGCCATGCAGCACATCCACTCCTCCCGGCGTGTAATCATCTGGTCCAGCTTGCTAAAATCACGCTGCATTTTTTCAACCGCCCTTTGGTTCGGGGATTTTCCGTTATACAGGCTTTCCCCCGGTGTGCGCTTCAAAATATCGTCAATCGTTGTAATTGTGTTCGGTGCGATAAGGGGCGGTTCGTATGTATTGGTCTGATAACCCTCGTTTTCAACTGTCGCACCGCCTATTTTCTTGTGTACAAATGGTGCTAACGCCCTATTCCCTTTCTTAAAATCAACGTCCACTTTTTCCGTAACGAATGTTTCAACATTACGGAAAAATGTATCTTTGATAAAAGTATGCACTTTCGGCATACGCTCTACTAACTTGCCCATTGTTCTAGGGTCATAAATGCTGATAGCCATGATTTAACCTCTCCTTTTCTGTTATTATTCTGTTTCGCTGCCCTGTTCGCCCTTGCTTGCTGTCGTTGCTACTGCATTTTCTGTATCCACTAAGAAAATGCCCAACTTCCTAAACGGTGCTTTAAAATCCGCTGCGGTTGTTCCTGTCGGCACTTCCAACGCTTCCCCGAAAAACTGCCCCGTCAGATAGATAACTACCTCTTCCCCGGCTTCCGCTGATTCTGCTGCAAGTCCGTATACATTTGCTACGGTATCAGCGGTTACGGCTGATAATTTTCCGTCCGTTCCAAGTGTCACGGGCATAAGTTCTAAAACCGTGTTATTGTCTGCAACTGTGCCCGAATCGGTCACAACGGGATAATCCCCGGCATGAATCATTTTCGGGGTGTAGCTTCCTAACAACTCTTTTCCTGCTGCCATGTTTCCTTACCTCCTTATTTCGCCTTTGGATATAATTCATCAATGATATTTCCGAACGGGTCATCTTCCCCCGCCCCGCCTTTGTTCGATACGGGCGGTACATCATCAACGCCGGAGTCTTTCAAATCCGCTTCACGGTCATTTAAAAATTTGCTGCCCGCCTTTTTCTGTGCTGCCACCATCTGCATAGCAAACGCCTCCGCACTTACAGGATTTTCATACTTTGCCTTGTCTGCCAAATCCTCATAACCCGGCAAAGTAATTTCATCAATCGCCTTTATCCTTGCCCTCTCTGCGTCTACTGCTGCCGTGTGGTCTGTTTCCCCTGTCTTTGCCGTTGCCATAATCTCATTTTTGTAAGCGTCAGCAACTTCCGGGTGCTTAGTCTTAAACTCTTCCAATGTCATTGTTTCGTCCTCCTTATCGTTTTTTACATTGGGTTTATTATTATGGCTATTGGCATAGCCTAATAATCCTTTTGGCACTGTATGGAATGTCTTTAAATTGATTGGTACAGAATTTACAATAATCTTTTCTGCGTCCTCAACTTCCGTTTCAACCTCTGTAAGCATGACTG
>Ga0137306_101285_pt1 | contig 26495 bp, 18 predicted proteins | sample Inofroosms_March_FD_97187 | JGI IMG/M metagenome (GOLD analysis project Ga0137306, IMG submission 97187) | Mouse cecal microbial communities from Vienna, Austria - N-Acetylneuraminic and N-Acetylglucosamine D2O microcosms_March | ecosystem: Host-associated > Mammals > Digestive system > Large...
AATGCGCTCTGCCTCCCCATCCATAAAGGCAGCCGGATTGTGATGATGAGCGACTGCCACCGGGGCGTGGGCAACTGGGGGGACAATTTCCTGGCAAACCAGAACCTGTTTTTCGCGGCGCTTCAATATTATAACCAGAGAAAATTTACTTATATTGAACTGGGCGATGGTGATGAATTATGGGAGAACCGGGATCTCCAGGAGATTCTGCAGATACACAATAACCAATTTTGCCTGATGGGCCAATTCTATTGCAATGGCAGGCTTCATATGCTATATGGGAACCACGACCGCAAGAAGGCGCAGGAGGCATATTTCAAAAATGCCTGCAGTCGGGCCTTTTGCCAGGGACGGGCAGAGGACTGCCTGTTCGCGGGCATGAAAGTCAGGGAGTCTATCTGCCTAAAGGATTGCCGCAGCGGCGCCGAGCTGCTGCTGGTGCATGGACACCAAGGCGACCTCTGGAACGATACGCTTTGGAAGGTGACGCGTTTCCTTGTCCGCTATCTCTGGCGTCCCCTGGAGCTGGCAGGCTGCAACGACCCGACCAGCGCAGCCAGGAATTACCAGAAAAAGGAAAGGATTGAACGGAGGCTGTCCGCATGGGCAGCCAGCCGCAAGATACTCCTAATCGCCGGCCACACCCACCGCCCGGTTTTTCCCCAGCCAGGCGAGGGCTTCTACTTCAATGATGGGAGCTGCGTCCATCCCCGTTCCATCACAGCCCTGGAAGTGGAACAGGGCGCCATCTCCCTGGTAAAATGGAGCGTAAAAGTACGCGAGGACAGCGTCATGTACATTGGCCGTGAGATTCTCGACGGCCCTACACCGCTGGAAAAGTTTTGGGAATAATTAAAAAAATGAAACATTTTGCGGATAAAATGCATCTAATAAGATAGGAATCTACAAGTTTACTTTGGCAGCCATACGCCAAAAACCTAAGAAAAAATTAAGATTTATAGAGGGAAAAATTGAAGGAATCTATGCTATCCTTATGATAAATCTTACAGAAGAGCAGAGAGCGATAGAGAGAAGGGCGGGTGTTTTCTATGAAGATAGGAAAAGAGAATTTGGTAATGCAATTGCAGTTCCACAATGAGAAGGCGTTGGAATTTCTGGTGATGGAGCATGGCGAGCGCCTGATTTCCATTATCCGCAAGCATTTGTTTACGCTGCCCCATCTGCAGCAGGAATGCCTGGCAGATACGGTAGTGGCAATTTGGAACCATATTGAAAGCTATGACGATGACAATGAATTTGAAAACTGGATCGGTTCTGTGGCGCGGTATCGCTGCCTGGAGTTTCTGCGGTCATACCAGAAGGAAGCTACGATTGCCTGGCTCATTGAGAAGGAAATTGCCGAGGAGAAAGAGATGATGGTAAGCTGCCTGGATTCTTTGGAAGAAGAATTGTTCTATCGTTTTTACGTGGGAGAAGACTTCGAGGGCGCGGCGCGGAAGGATCTGGCGCTGCCTTATTATAATATGTACGACCTTCTGAACTGTATTGATACGGATATTTATGAATACGAGAAGGAGAAAATGCCCATAGAGGAGAAGGAGCAGCTCTACCAGCAGGTCCTTACCAAGGTGACGGTCAAAAAGCGCAGGTTCTCATTCCGCACCTATGTGAAAAAATCAATCCACAAGATAGCTCCTATGAACTGCTGAACGGGCTTTTCATTACAGGCTGTGCCGCCAGGAAGGATCCTGGCGGCACAGCCTGTTTGATTCCTATTTTTGACGGCGCTATGCGCCAGTGCATTCGATACGCTCTTTAATATAGCATTCCAGTATGTGGGCCGTCTTGTCTATGCCTAAGGGACTGCTGTTGATGCACAGGTCATAATACCTCGAATCCCCCCATTTATAGTCGGAGTGGCGGTTGTGGTACATCTTTCTTTTCTTGTCATGCCGGTTCATCTTCGCAATTGCCTCAGATTCGCTGAGTTCATATTTTTTCTTTACGCGCGCAAGCTTATGCTCATAATCCCCATTGATGAAAATAGAAATCAGGCAGTCATAATTCTTCAGCACTGTTTCGGAGCAGCGCCCGACAATGACAAAGGATTCGCCAGAGGCCGCCTTGTCTCGGATAAGGTCAAACTGGTATTCTGCGAGGATTTCCGCCATGGAGTTGGTATGGTTGCCCACCCGCCGGGTCATGAGGAAATTCCTGGGCGCTTCATCGTATTTTTCCAGGATATCCACTTTTACGTTCAGCTTATTGGCAATCTCATCCAGCATGCTCCGATCATAGAATTTCAGCCCCAGGCTGCGGGCGATCTTTTCTGCAATTTCATGCCCTCCGCTTCCAAATTCACGGCTAATGGAAATAATTGTCTGTTTTGCCATAAAAACCTCCTCCAATCTTCATAATTTAACAGTAACGGATAAAAATAAATACCATGGATACCAGGATTACAATAACCGTGGCAGGCGCTGCGGATTTGCAGTATTTGCCCCAGCCGATGAGGTAGCCGTTCTTGGTGGCGACGGATGTCCCTACGACGTTGGCGGACGCGCCAATCGGGGTTGCGCTGCCGCCGATATCCGTACCCATGGAAAGCGCCCATGCCAGCGTGGACAGGTCTACGCCCTGCGTAGCGGCCAGGCTCTTGATGACGGGGATCATAGTTGCCGCAAAGGGGATATTGTCCACAAACGCGCTGGCAATGGCGGAAACCCAGAGGATGATGGCCACCATAAGATGTAAGTTGCCGTGGCTTACATTGCCGATAAAGCCGGCAATGATTTCAAGGATGCCGGTCTGTTCCAGCCCGCCGACAACCATAAAAAGGCCGATGAAGAACAGCAGGGTCTTGTAATCTACCTTTTTCAGGAGCTTGATAGCCTTAGGGCCAGCCACAACCAAGGTGACAAGGGCAATCACGGTTCCGATAAACGCCACCGTGAGCCCGGTCTGGGCATGGGTCACAAGCAGCACCACCGCACAGAGGAAAATCAGGGTGCTGATGGCAAAGGACATCTTGTTGGTAATGGCTTCCTTGGGATCCGGCATGGCGTCCACGTCTGCCTGGGAGAGCTTTTCTCCTGCCAGTTCCTTGCGGAATACCAGGAAATAGTAGACAACAATAAGGATCAGGCTGATGGCGGCAATCAGGCCGGTATTGGTAATAAAGTCTGCAAAGGAATACCCCAGGGACGTACCGATGATGATGTTGGGCGGATCTCCGCACATCGTGGCCGAGCCGCCCAGGTTTGCGCAGAAAATCTCTGACAGTATCATGGGCACTGGGTCAAATTTCAGAAGCTTTGCCAGTTCTATGGTGACTGCCGCTAGGAATAGGATGACGGTGATGCTGTCAATAAACATAGCCAGGAAAGCGGACATTAGCATAAATGTAAGGAACAGAGGGATTGGCTTATAATGCACCAGCTTCGCCAGCTTCATGCAGAGCCAGCGGAAGAAGCCGGATTCCGCCATGCCTTCTACCATAACCATCATGCCCGCGATAAAGATGATGGTGGCCCAGTTAATGCCAGCCGTGCTTTCTTCCGCGCTGCCTGCCGTATACCAGAAGCCGACGGTGAAAATGCTCCTGAGGTTGAGGGTTTCTGTGATTGCGTCCATGCTTCTCATCGCGAGGCCGAAGACGCCTGCCAGAGTCAGGATGCCGCATGCCAATGTTACATGGTGCCGTTCAATCTTGTCCATCACAATCAGGATGAACATAGCAATAAATAAGATGAGTGCTAAAATTTGTGCTAGATTCATGTTCTTACCTCCTTCATAAAATACATCCATCCCATTTTTTATCCTACCGAATTATAACTCGCTATTAGAAAAAAAACAATGTGAAAAACAGCCAATGAAAAGGGACGAAAAGACGTATTTTTTGTGGAAAATTTGGGGTAATTTCCAAAAGGAGGATTTGCTTCCCGTATAGTAGCATATCTTATTAATGTATTTGCGGCTGATAACCTATCTTAATGTGTCTTGCGGTTGATAAATTCCGTGCGGAATTTGGAATAGACGATTTTCTGGCTGTGGTATAGCCCGTAGTAGCCAGAAAGCATGTACCCCAAGGAAACAGACAGCAGGAAATAGGGCATGCCAGTAAACCCAAACAGTTCAAAGCAGATGAGCAGGGAGGTAATGGGGCAGTTTGTGACGCCGCAGAATACAGCGCCCATGCCGGCTGCGGCGCACAGGGCGGGGCAAAATCCAACCAGGTTTCCAAACAGGCATCCAAAGGTGGCGCCGATAAAGAAGGAAGGTACAATCTCCCCGCCCTTAAAACCGGCGCTTAGGGTTACGGCCGTGAAGAGGATTTTCAGTAAAAAGGCGTAAGGCACATAGTCATTTTCAAAGCAGCGGGCAATGACGGGCATCCCTGCGCCATTGTAGTCCTGATTTCCTACTGTCAGAGTGAGGATCATCACAAAGGCGCCGCCGGAGAAAATCCGCAGGTAGGGGTTGGGGAAATATTTTTTGTACAGGCGCTCCCCCGTGTGGAGCGTCATACAGAAGAGGGTGCTGACGCCGGCACAGAGGATGGCCAAAAAGGCGATGATAACGGCGGAGCGGATGGAAAATGCCGGCAGTCTGGCCAGGGGGAATTGTTCTGGTACAATCCCGCAATAGCTGGCAATCCCCTTGGCCACTAGGGAAGAAATGACACAGGGCACCAGAGCCGCATAATGCATAATCCCTACGCTCACGACCTCCATCGAAAAGATGGCAGCGGCCATCGGCGTGCCAAATAAGGCCGAAAATGCCGCGCTCATGCCGCACATAATCATAATGTGCTGATCCTTCTCATCAAATCGGAACAGTCGGCCCAAGGTATTCCCCAGGCTGCCGCCCATCTGCAGCGCGGCGCCTTCCCTCCCGGCGGATCCGCCAAATAAATGTGTCATGATGGTAGAGACAAAAATCAAAGGTGCCATCTTCATTGGGATATGTTCCTGGGACTGGATAGCTGAGAGTACCAGGTTGGTTCCCGTGTCTTTTTCATCGTGCAGCAGGTGATAAGCTCCTACAATCAGAAGGCCGGCTGCCGGAAGGAAAAAGATCAAGCCAGGATAGCCATCCCTTGCAGCATTCGCCGATACCATGCAATAATGGAAGGCCGTGCTGGCCGCCCCCACCAGAATGCCGGAAAGTATGGAAAAGACCAGCCATCTGAGGAAGGTGGAAAGGCGGCTGGCAAGATGGCGGATATAATGGATGAAATCTTCAGTAATCATAAGGTGCCTCCTCCCGCTTTGCTGCTTTTATCTTATCATTTATGGGGAGGGATGGCAACGGGGAATTTTGTTATCTACACAGAAGAATCATCCCTTACTCCTGAATCATGTTCTCACGGAACGCACAGGAAAGGCGCTCAATACAGAGGATATGATCTGGAATGCTTTATGGGAATTTTGATACGCGAATTGAGGATTTTTGACAGAATGGAATGCAATATCAGTATGATTTTGGAAATGAAGTATGTTAGTACGATACAAAAGAGAAAGGGAGCAGTGTTATGTCAAATTATACGATTGGGGAGGTACTCCGTGACCTTCGAGAGAGGCAAAAATATTCCCAGGAGGAAGTGAGTTATGGAATCTGTACGCCGTCCACTTTATCGCGGATTGAGAATGGGCTGCAGATACCGGGGAAGAAGATATTGGAAGGGCTGATGCAGAGGCTTGGCATGGGGGGCGGGATGGGGGTTGCCTATCAGAACAGGGAAGAAATGGAACGGCATCAATTGGAGCGCAGGCTGACACGCAGCCTTGGGAGGGGGGACTTTGCAGAGGTTAAGTGTCTGATCCGGCTGATAGAGGAGAACATACAGAAAGCAGTGCGTAAAGACTATGGGCTCAAGATGGTAGAACAATATGTCAGGTTTGCCAGGATTATGGTGAAAAAGCGGGAAGGGGAGGCGCCGGAGCAGGTATTGTGGATGCTGATGGAGGTGATACGCATGACGATTCCCGATTTTGATGGGATCCACCTCCAGGACAGGCTTCTGACGTTCCATGAGATCTCTATTCTGGACAATATCGGCTGTGCCTATCATGACAAGGGGGATCTGTGGAGCGGAGTGCGCCTGCTGTTTGAACTGAAGGAATATATGGAGGGGCATGCTTTGGGCGGGGAGGGGCTGTCTGTCAAATATCCGGTGATTCTGCAGAACCTGTCCTCCTGGATGGAACAGGAGAAACGGTTTGAAGACGCCCTGCATCTCTGCCAGGCAGGCATTGACTATTGTATTGAGCATGGAAGGCTGCATGTCTTCCCAATGCTGATCCGCAATAAGGCCTGTGCCTTGGCAGGGATGGGGCAATATGACTTGGCCAGGCAATGTTTTAGACAAAGCATTGCCATGCTGCAGGCAATGAATCAGCAGGAACGTGCTGAAGAAATGAAAAAATATGCCGAAGTCAATTACGGCATAAGCTGAGAGGTAATAGACAGTAATATGCCGCAGGCCGCGATAGATAATAAGTTTTTTTAGATTTATCCATGAATCACACCTTCCTCTTGAGTAAAGTATAGGCAAAGGGGGAGGGGTTCGCCATGCTATTTTGGCATAAAATAAATTTGCGCCATATCGCATGGCGGAAAGTGGAAATCTGTGGTATCCTATAAAATTTTTATAGGGCATCCGATCCATCTGCCACGGTATTTTTGGCAGATTTTACCGGCCATGCGCATATCTGTGGCAGTTTCTAATCCAGGTTCACCCTGCGCTGCATCAAAAAGAGGCAGATGGCGTAGAAGGCAGCCCCAAACAGGAGTTGGGTCAGGCATACCACGCCGATGATGCCCCCATAAAATCCGAGGCCAAACTGCCCGTAATACCCTAGGCGGCCAGAAAGGGCCTGCAGGACGCTGGGGAATACGGTCACCAAGGAGGCAATGATCTGGCTGCCAAGGTAGAGGGCGATGAAAAAACCGATGGCAGCGCCCAGCTTGTATTTTTCCACCAGCTGGCCTAAGAGGATGCTGAGGTATCCCATCATCAGGGTGCTAAAGCAGCTGATGACCATAGACGCCAGGAACAGGAGGGAAAATTGCAAAGGGGAGGCGCCAAAGGTGTATCGGTAGAGGATCAGCAGTTCCGTGTAGGCATTTGGCAGCTCCAAGAGGCCGGACGACCAGGTCAGGGCGGCCAGGGCGAGCAGGTTGAGCAGGGAATTTAGCGTAATCCAAAGGTACCCTACGATAAGTTTGGAGTGGAGAAGCTGCAGAGGCGTAACAGGCAGCGTGTGCATTAGGTAGCCTTCCGCTGTATAAAAGTTCCGGTAAAAGCGGAAGTAGATGTAAAACTGTGTCACCAGGTTAAAGGCAGACAGGGATAACGTATAAAACACAATGAAAAGAATGGACAGCAGGATGCCTTCCTCCCGGCTGGAAGCAGCCAGCCGCAGAAATAGGCATCCAAGCAGGGTAAGGATTGCTGACGTAAGGTTGACAGCAGTCAGCGTCTTGTAAGAAGCCTTCCATTCGTATTTTATCAATTTTGCTAACATCTGAATACCTCCCGGAAAATAGAATCAATGGATTTGCCTTCCTGCTGGCGAATGCTGTCTACGGGACAGTGGGCGCGGATAGAGCCATGCTGGATGAAAATCACTTCGTCTAAAATATTCTCAATATCTGAAATCAGATGGGTGGAAATGAGGATAGAAGCATTTTCATTATAATTGGAAATAATTGTGCGCAGGATATAGTCCCTGGCGGCGGGGTCTACCCCGGCAATGGGCTCGTCCAGCAGATAGAGGCTGGCCTGGCGGCTCATGGTCAGGATGAGCTGCACTTTTTCCGCCGTGCCTTTGGAGAGGGATTTGATCCTGCAGCAGGGATCGATGTCCAGCTTATCCAGCATGTCATGGGCACAGTCAGCAGAAAAATCAACATAAAAATCTTCAAAAAAGTGGATGGCCTCCTGCACCCGCATGTGGCCGCCCAGGCAGGGGTGGTCTGGAAGGTAGGAGACGAGCCGTTTGCTGCCAATTCCTATAGGCTCGCCCATGACATAGGCCATCCCGGCGGTAGGCGCCAGGAGCCCAGCGATCAATTTCAGTAATGTGGTCTTGCCGCTGCCATTTGGGCCCAGCAGGCCAACGATATGGCCGCTGCCTACCTGCAGGCTGACATGGGAGAGGGCAGTGTGGAAACCGTATTGTTTGGTTAGGTTTTTGCATTCTAATAGTATCATGGTATCCTCCATGTAGTGATTTTGCAGGCTTCTGCAAGGCTTTCCTGCGCGGAACTTTTATGCTGCTGTTTTTGCTCTGGCTGTGCATGCACAGCTGCGTTGTATGGCTGTGCATGTGGGGTTATGCTGTGGCCATGAGTCTCTGCGCTGTATACATGAGTCTCTGCGCTGTGTGTATGAGTCTCTGCACTGTATACATGAGTCTCTGCGCTGTGTGTATGAGTCTCTGCGCTGTGGCCATGAGTCTCTGTGCTGTGCGGCTGGTTATGCAGCGCTGTTTCCAGGAGCTGGGTAAGCAGGGCTAGGATTTCATCTTTTCCGTACCCTAGTTTTTTCATGTTTTCTAAAAAATGCAGGGCAATTTGCTGCCCCTGCTGCTCCCGTAGGGCGCGGATCATCTCCCTGTCCTCTGTGATAAACCTCCCGCTGGTGCGCTGGGAATAGACAAGCCCTGTCCGTTCCAGTTCCGAGAGGGCTTTCTGCATCGTGTTGGGGTTTACGGATGCATCCTGCGCCAGTTCCCGCACAGAGGGCAGCTTGTCTCCTGGCTGGTAGCAGCCAGCAATTATGTCTGCCTGGATTCGGTCAATAATCTGAATAAAAATAGGCCTATCAGAGTCTAAATTCCATGGCATTTCATCACCTCGTTTCCTTGTGGGTTTCTGTTGTGTATGACTGTATTATCTTAGTAATACAATAAAAGGTTTTGCGGGAAAAGTCAAGAAGAAATGGTAATTTACTTGACAAAAATGCCCACTTTTGTATATGATTTGAGATAGTGGTGCGATAGTGCCAAAGAGGCACGGAACATCCGTGAGAACATGATTCAGGGTTACAAACTATACAGCTGGCTTTACAATACAGGAGGACAGGACGATGGAAAAAATTAAAATGACAACTCCGCTGGTGGAGATGGACGGGGATGAGATGACCCGCATTCTTTGGAAAATGATTAAGGATGAGCTGATTTTGCCGTTTGTGGATTTGAAGACAGAATATTACGATTTGGGTCTGGAGCACCGCAATGAGACGGATGACCAGGTAACGTTTGACTCTGCGGAGGCCACCAAGAAGTATGGCGTGGCCGTCAAATGCGCTACCATTACCCCCAACGCCGCCCGTATGACGGAATATGATCTCAAACAAATGTGGAAAAGCCCCAACGGTACCATCCGCGCGATTCTTGACGGCACCGTATTCCGCGCCCCGATTACGGTCAAGGGCATCGAGCCTTGCGTCAGGAACTGGAAGAAGCCGATTACGATTGCCCGCCATGCCTATGGGGATGTGTACAAGGCAAGCGAGATGAAGATCCCGGGCGCCGGCAAATGTGAGCTGGTGTATACGGCGGAGGACGGTACAGAGACCAGGGAGCTGATCCATGAATTTACCGGGGCGGGCATTGTCCAGGGGCAGCATAACCTGGTAGGTTCGATCGAAAGCTTTGCCAGGAGCTGCTTTAATTATGCGCTGGATACCAGGCAGGATCTGTGGTTTGCCACCAAGGATACCATTTCCAAGAAATACGACCATACGTTTAAGGATATTTTCCAGGAGATTTATGAGAAGGAATACGATGCGAAGTTCAGGGAGGCAGGGATTGAGTATTTCTATACCCTGATTGATGATGCGGTTGCGCGGATTATGAAGGCTGAGGGCGGATTTATCTGGGCCTGCAAGAATTATGACGGGGATGTGATGAGCGACATGGTAAGTTCTGCTTTTGGCTCCTTGGCAATGATGACTTCCGTGCTGGTATCCCCGGAAGGGTATTACGAGTATGAGGCGGCGCATGGAACCGTGCAGAGGCATTATTATAAGCACCTGAACGGGGAGGAGACTTCTACCAATTCCGTGGCGACGATTTTTGCATGGACAGGGGCGCTCAGGAAGCGTGGGGAACTGGATGGGATCCCTGAGCTGAGCGCATTTGCGGACAGGCTGGAGCAGGCCTGCCTGGCTACCATTGAATCCGGCAAGATGACAAAAGATCTGGCATTGATTACAACGATTGAGAACCCGACCGTTCTGAACAGCGAAGGGTTTATCAAGGCAATTAGGGAGGTTCTGGAAAAATGATGGCGTTAGCGTGCCAGGGCGTCAGCAAGGCTTTCGGCACAGATGAAATTATACAGAACGCCTCCTTCCACATCGAGGAGAATGAGAAGGCGGCGATTGTAGGCATCAACGGAGCAGGGAAGACAACCCTGCTTCGGATTATTATGGGCGAGCTGGAGGCGGATCAGGGGCAGGTGGTGCTGGCCAAGAACAAGACCATTGGCTACCTGCCGCAGAACCCGGACATATCCGGCAACCGCAGCATTTATGAGGAGGTTCTCTTGGCTCGGCAGGAGGTGATTGACCTCCAGGATCAGCTGGTATCCATGGAGGCCGCGATGAGCCATTGCCAGGGGGAAGAGTTAGAGCGGCTGATGGAACGGTATAACCAGCAAAGCCATGCCTTTGCGCAGCAGGGAGGTGACACCTATAAAAGTGAGGTTGTGGGTGTTATCAAAGGGCTGGGATTTGCCGAAGAAGAATTTACAAAGCGCATGCAGGAGCTGTCCGGCGGGCAGAGGACCCGGGTCTGCCTCGGCAGGCTGCTGGTGACGAAGCCGGATGTGATCCTTTTGGATGAGCCGACGAATCATCTGGACATCGGCTCCATTACCTGGCTGGAGACTTTTTTGGTGAATTATAAGGGGGCAGTGGTGATTGTGTCCCATGACCGCTATTTTCTTGACCGCGTGGTGGGCAAGGTAGTGGAGCTGGACCGCTGCCAGGTGGCTACTTACCTGGGGAACTATACCGATTACGCCAGGAAGCGGGCCGAGGTTCGTCAGGCGCAGCTGAAACAGTATTACAACCAGCAGCGGGAGATTAAGCATCAGCAGGAAGTGATTGCCAAGCTCAAATCCTTTAACCGTGAGAAGTCCATTAAGCGGGCGGAGAGCCGGGAGAAGATGCTCCGTAAAATCGAGCGCTTAGAAAAGCCCATGGAGGAGAATACGGATATCCACCTGCATTTAGAGCCGCGGGTAAAAAGCGGCAATGATGTGCTGAAGGTGGAGCATCTGGCAAAGGCTTACCCGGGGCAGCAGCTGTTTGCAGGCCTTGATTTTGAGGTGAAGCGCGGGGAGCATGTGGCTTTGATTGGTGACAATGGGACAGGCAAGACAACGATTTTAAAGATTATCAATGGGATGCTGGAGGCGGACGGCGGCATGGTGCGTCTGGGGACAAATGTACACATCGGCTATTATGACCAGGAGCATCAGGTACTCCATACGGAGAAAACTCTGATGGAAGAAATCTCAGATGAATACCCAGAGCTGACGCATACAGAAATACGCAATGTGCTGGCGGCCTTCCTCTTTACGGGGGATGAGGTGTTTAAGCGGATTGCGGATCTAAGCGGCGGGGAGCGGGGGCGGGTGTCCTTAGCGAAGCTGATGCTGTCGGAAGCCAACTTCCTCATCCTGGACGAGCCGACGAACCACCTGGATATTACGTCCAAGGAAATTTTGGAGCAGGCGCTAAACCACTATCAGGGAACCGTGCTGTTTGTGTCCCATGACCGGTATTTTATCAACAAGACGGCCACCCGTATTCTAGACCTCACAGGCCAGGCGTTGGTCAATTATCTGGGGAATTACGATTACTACCTGGAGAAATGCAGGGAACTGACCGCCGTCTATGCCCCGCAGGCCGAAGGAATGGGCAGGGAGGCGAAGGAGAAGAGCAATAAGGCGGACTGGAAGCAGAAGAAAGAAGAGCAGGCCAGGCAGCGGAAGATCGCCAACGACAGGGCGCGGACGGAGGCGTCCATTGAAGCGGCGGAACAGAGGATTGGGGAAATTGAAATCCTGTTCCAGGATAGCGAGGTGGCTACCAATTCCGTAAAGCTGCAGGAGCTGCAGCAGGAGTATGACAGTCTGCAGAAAGAGCGGGACGCTTTATATGAAAAATGGATTGCGTATGCGGAATAGGAGGTGCAATGGACAAAGGGATTTCACAGGCAGTGATCCGAAGGCTGCCAAGATATTACAGATATCTGGGGGAGCTTCTGGAAGACAATGTGGAACGGATTTCATCCAGTGAACTAAGCGCCAGGATGCGGGTGACAGCCTCCCAGATCCGGCAGGATTTAAATAATTTCGGTGGTTTTGGACAGCAAGGGTATGGATATAATGTAAGGTACCTCTATGATGAGATTGGCAGGATTATGGGAATGAACCAGCAGCACAATATGATTGTGATCGGCGCCGGCAACCTGGGGCAGGCGCTTGCCAATTATGTGAAGTTTGAACGGATGGGATTTGTTATCATTGGCCTGTTCGACGTTAACCCAGCGCTGCAGGGGATTGCTGTCAGGGGAGCCAGGGTGCATATGCTGGACGAGATGAAGGAGTTCCTCCAGGAACATAGGGTGGATATCGCAGCGCTTACCATGCCCAAGGAAAAGGCGGGGAAGGTGGCAAATATGCTGGTGGAGCTGGGGGTAAATGCGATTTGGAATTTTGCCCACCTGGATCTGGAAGTGCCAGAGCATGTGGTAGTGGAGAGCGTACATCTCTCTGACAGCCTGATGCAGCTGTCTTATAATATTGCGAACAGGAAGAAAGAGGAATCATAGAAATGATTCAGGAGTGATTGCATATGGGAAAAAAGAAGAATACGGATCCCCGTTTTATGAGGATTGCGCAGAGCAAGGACATTCCAATCTTAGTATTGGATCAGAAATGGCATCATCTGTTTTCGGCGGACGGCAAGCCCAAGGAAATCCAGAGGCTGGAGAAAAAGGTCAATAAGCATCTGGCGAGGCAGGGAAGGCTGAACCAGGATATGAAGGATCTCAAGGGCCTTAAGGATAAGCTGATGAAGAATATCGTGGTGAATATGGATGAGATTGGCGAGGAAGGGCAGGAGACAGCCAGGCTCCAAGAAGACCGGCGGCTGATTACGGAAATCAACGACAGGATGGGCGGGAGCAGGGCGGAGATGAAAAGCCTGGAAGGGGAATTGAAGGCAGACAATGAACAGCTGATGGCGGAAACCATGGAATATTGTTATGGGATGATGAGCCGTTATGAGGCAGAGCGGGATCAGATTGCGGAGTGGATCCGCAGCACACGCATCGAACTGAAGAAAAAGGTCATCCGCAAAGAGAGCATCGAGGGGAAGAATAAGGAAATGTACACATATCTGCATGATATATTTGGCGCCCGGATGACAGATATGTTTGATATCCGCTACCGGGCGGAGTATAAATAGGCAGGAAAGGTAATGGCTAGGCGGGTGTTTGGCGGGAAAGAGAATGTTCCGGCGGGGTTTCGGCAGGCAGAAGGGAAGTGCAGGCAATGGAGATTTTAGTTGGCAGTCAGCAGATGAAACAATGTGACAGAAATACAATCGAGCATTTTGGAGTGCCGTCCCTGGTATTGATGGAGCGGGCGGCGCTGGGCGTAGTGGATGAAATTGAGAGGCTTTTTGGGCAAGAGAAGAGCCAGGAGCGCGCAAGCCATTCCATATTGGTGGTGTGCGGCCTGGGGAATAACGGCGGGGATGGGCTGGCTATTGGGCGTATGCTCTGGCAGAAAGGGTATGACGTTGTCCTTGTAATGCCTCCAAACCGGGAAAAAGCTTCCGCAGAGACTAGGAAACAGATGGAAATCTTGGGGAATTATGGCGTTCCGATTGGCCATGAAATCCCCAAGAAGGAGTTCTGGGCCGTCGTCGACGCCTTGTTTGGGATTGGGCTGGGCAGAGATCTGGAAGGCATTTACCAGGACTATATCGTGGACATGAACCAGAAAGAAGGCTGGAAGGTGGCGGTTGATATCCCCTCTGGGATCCATGCCGATACCGGGCAGGTGATGGGCATTGGCTTCCGGGCAGAGCTGACGGTTACCTTCGCATTTGCAAAAAGCGGCCTTGTGCTGTATCCGGGAGCAGAATATGCTGGAGAGGTACGGGTCAAACAGATTGGCATTGACAGGCATAGTTTTCTTACGGAATCTCCGAATCTGTACCTGACTAAGGCGGAATGCCTGGCACGGATTCCCAGAAGGCAGAAAGATTCCAACAAAGGCACCTATGGCAAGGTACTGACGGTGGCTGGCAGCCGTAATATGGCCGGAGCCGCATTTCTAAGCGCCAAGGCCTCTTACCGCACAGGAGCCGGCCTGGTAAAAATCCTCACCGAAGAGTCGAACCGGGTCATCCTGCAGCAGCTATTGCCAGAGGCCATCCTTGCTACTTATGAAGCGCTGGATGATGAAGGTGAGGAAGCATATGACATCAATAGCAGCCTCAATTCCTCCCAGCTGCCGATGGTGAAGGATGTGAAGAATATTTTCCCTAACCTCTCCGAGCTCCTGCACTGGGCTTCTGCCGTTACGATAGGCCCGGGTCTGGGCACTGGCGAAGAAGCGAAATTTTTGGTGGAATCTGTGCTGAAGACAGCCAACGTGCCCGTGATACTGGATGCCGACGGCCTGAATATCCTCTCGGAGCGCTTGGAGTGGCTGAAAGAGGTGAAGGCTCCTGTCATCCTCACGCCCCACCTGGGAGAAATGGCAAGGCTGACAAAAACCCCCATCCTGGCTATCAAAGAAAAGATTCTGCAAGCTGCCCGCTCCTTTGCCGCGGAATACAATGTAATATGCATCTTAAAAGATGCCCGTACCGTAACAGCCCTCCCCAATCAGCAGGCATATATCAATGCCACTGGAAACAACGGGATGGCCACGGCCGGTTCCGGCGATGTGCTGACCGGCATCCTGGCCGGCCTGATAGCCCAAGGCATGGAGCCGGCAGAGGCAGCCCCCCTTGGCGTATGCCTGCACGGCGTGGCCGCAGACTGCCAGGCCAGCCAGATAGCGCCCCATGCCATGATGGCGCAAGATATCCTTGCCGGCATCTCCAGTGCATACCGCAGCGGCTCGTATGGCCGTCTTGCCCCTGTGAATCATAACCAAGAAAAGTAACAAAGAAGCCGCAAAATCATTACCCTACCCCATTAGAAAGGCAAAAAATCATGAATACACCCTCCAGAGCCTATGCAGAAATTAACCTTGACGCAATCCTCCACAATATGTCCCAAATGCAGCGCATCCTCCAGCCAGGCACAAAAATCATGCCTGTCATCAAAGCCGATGCCTACGGCCATGGCGCCATCCCGATCGGAAAAGAGCTAGAACCCCTCCCCATTACCTGGGGCTACGCGACGGCCACTGTGGAGGAAGCCCAGGCTCTGCGCAGCAGCGGCCTGAAGAAACCGATTCTCGTCCTGGGAGCCACATTCCCAGATCAATACCGCTTGCTGCCTGATTTGGGAATCCGTCCCGCTGTTTTCTCTCTCCGGCAGGCGCTTGCCCTGGAGGAATCTGCCGCTTGGGCAGGAACCCCTATCACAATCCACTTGAAGATAGATACCGGCCTAAGCCGCCTTGGCTTCCAGGTTACCCAGGAAGCCGCAGAAGAGATTGCACAAATTGCGGCAATGCCCCATATTATAATAGAAGGGATTTTTACGCATTTTGCCAAAGCGGACGACCGGGATAAGACGATGGCAGAGCAGCAGCTGGCAAAATTCCAGGAAATGAATGCGATGCTCTGCCGGAAGGGAATCCACATCCCCCTGCCACACTGTTCCAACAGCGCGGCCATCATCGATCTGCCATATGCCAATATGAGCCTGGTGCGGGCGGGCATCAGCCTCTATGGGATGTGGCCTTCGGATCAGGTGCAGAAGGAGAGGCTGGATTTAAGGCCGGCGCTGTCCCTCAAAAGCTGCATCGTGTTCCTGAAAGAGCTGGAAGCAGGCAGGAGCATCAGCTATGGGGCCACCTACCAGACGACAGGCAGGCAGCGGATTGCCACTGTTCCAATCGGCTATGGCGATGGCTATCCGCGGAGCCTTTCCAACCGGGGGTATGTGCTAATCCATGGACAGAGGGCGCCAATCTGCGGGCGTATCTGCATGGATCAGTTTATGGTGGATGTGACCCATATTCCGGAGGCGCAGGAGGGCGATCCCGTGACCTTGGTAGGCACAGATGGGGGGGAGGAGATCTCCATGGAAGCGATTGGCGACCTGTCAGGCCGCTTCAACTATGAATTTGCCTGTGATTTGGGCAGGCGCATCCCCAGGGTCTACTGCAAGGATGGCAAGCCGAGAATTTAAAGAAACGATGTATACACACGAAGAAATGGGGAACAATAGGTGTTAGAAAGACCTATGTAACTGTGAAAGCACAAAACAGTTATCAACCTATAAAATTTTGGAGTGTGAGGAAAAGTGGTTATTCATAGAGGAGATATTTATTATGCAGATTTACGCCCGGTGGTAGGCTCAGAGCAGGGGGGGATCCGTCCTGTCCTGATTATCCAGAATGATGTAGGCAACCGCCATAGCCCAACCGTTATCTGTGCGGCGATTACTTCGAAGATGAACAAGGCGAAGCTGCCGACCCATGTGGAACTGGACGCCAGGAAGTATGACATGGTAAAGGATTCCGTAATACTCTTAGAGCAGCTGCGGACGATTGACAAGCAGAGGCTGAGGGACAAAGTCTGCTGTTTGGACAGGGAAGTTTTAAAAAAAGTAGACCGGGCACTTGAAATCAGTTTGGAATTATATACATAAATCTTGACTAATATGCCCGGAAATGGTATATTTCAAGTGTTTGCTATTAATCGTTATGCGTAAGGAGCTGTAGGAAAATAACGGATGCAGCTCCTGAGGAAAGAGGAGTCAGAAGAATGGATGATGGCGCGAGTCCTGCCATAGGGCTGATTGTATTTTTGGGATTGGTGATTATCAATGCGATTATGTATGGATTCCTGACGGCTCTTGAGGAAGTCTCTGAGAGTCAGGTGGAGAAGCGGAAAGAGGAGGGCAGCAAGTATGCCCCCTGGCTGCTGGAAGTGATGGATTCCCCCTATAAGACAAAGCATGCAGTGCAGATTTTAATGACCTTTGCCAGCGGGGTGTTTGGCATATACCAGATCCGCCTTCTGGGGAACCTACTGTTCCATTCCCTGTCTTTGCGGGATCCCAACCCTTATTTGCTTTTATGGTGCTATGTCCTGGCGGCGTTGGCGGGTGTATTCTTTTTTGTAGCGCTGGGGGTGATTGCGCCGCAGAAAATTGCGGCCAGGCGTCCGGAGGAATGGCTGTTCCGCCTGGCAGGCCTGGTCCGTGTACTGCTGTACATACTGTGGCCCTATGCGTACCTGGCGGAGAAGGCGTCCAACCTGGCAGTGCGGCTGGTGGGGATTGACCCCACTGCCAGTTTTGACGATGTGACGGAAGAAGAGATTATTTCCATGGTCAAGGAAGGGCACGAACAGGGGGTTTTGCAGGCCAGCGAGGCAGAGATGATCCACAATATTTTTGCCTTTGACGACAAGGAAGCCAAGGATATTATGACTCACCGCAAGCATGTGAACGCCATTGAAGGCAGCACATTGCTGAAGGAGGCGCTGGAAATCATCCTGGAAGGGAACAATTCCAGGTTCCCGGTCTATAAGGGGGATATTGATAATATTATTGGTATTTTACATATGAAGGACGTGATGATTGAGAGCCGCAAGGGCCTTTACCTGGAGCGGGAAATACAGGAAATCCCGGGGCTGGTGCGGGAGGCCGTGTTCATTCCCGAGACTCGCAATATCAATGAGCTCTTCCAGGGGATGCAGTCGAAGAAGAACCACATGGTGGTGGTGGTGGACGAATATGGGCAGACAGCGGGAATCGTTGCCATGGAGGACATCCTGGAAGAGATTGTGGGGAATATCTTTGATGAATATGACGAGGAAGAGACAGACGTGGTCGCCCAGGCGGATGGGAGTTATCTGATGCGGGGGATGGCGCCCTTTGGGGAAGTCTGCGAAACGCTGGGGATTCTCATGGAGGGCATGGAGTACGAGACGCTGAATGGGTATCTGATTTCCCTGATTGGGAAAATCCCTGGGGAGCATGAGGAGTTTGAGCTGGATGCGGAGGGGTGGCATTTCCATGTGCTGTCCGTGAGGGATAAGATGATACATATGGTGAGGGTTACAAAAGCGTGAGTGCGTATGTAAGATAATTATGTAACTAGGAAGGCACAGAATAGTTACAAAAATATTAGGAAAAGAGGAGAACTGATATGTCAGGACATTCTAAATTTGCGAATATTAAGCATAAGAAAGAGAAAAACGATGCGGCAAGAGGGAAGATATTTACGATCATCGGCAGGGAGATTGCCGTGGCAGTGAAGGAAGGGGGGCCGGATCCCAATAATAACAGCCGCCTCCGTGATGTGATTGCCAAGGCGAAATCCAACAATATGCCCAACGATACCATTGAGCGCGGCATTAAGAAGGCTGCAGGGGATGCCAATTCTGTGAATTATGAGTTTGCGTCTTATGAAGGGTATGGCCCGAATGGGACGGCGATTATTGTAGATGCTTTGACGGATAATAAGAACCGCACGGCTGCCAACGTCAGGAGTGCGTTTACAAAAGGCAATGGGAATGTAGGGACGCCGGGGTGCGTATCTTATATGTTTGACAAGAAGGGGCAGATTGTCATTGCCAAGGAAGAGTGTGAGATGGATGCGGATGATCTGATGATGATGGCGCTGGACGCAGGGGCGGAGGATTTCTCTGAGGAGGAAGACAGCTATGAGGTGCTGACGGATCCGGAAGGCTTCAGCGAGGTGCGCCAGAAGCTGGAAGAGGCCGGGATTGCCATGGCTTCCGCAGAGGTGACGATGATCCCGCAGACATGGGTACAGGTGTCGGAGGAAGAGGCTGTGAAGAATATTCAAAAGATCTTGGATCTCCTGGAAGACGATGACGATGTACAGGCGGTGTACCATAACTGGGAGGGATGATGTTGCGGGGAGGCGCGCAGGTAATAGGGTGCTGGATGTGATACGCTGTACGCCTATTTCTCTGATTGTGCAGGCCAAAAAGTCTCAGTATAGCCCGCTATGCCAACGGTTTTTGGCCTGCACTCTCGAAGAAATATCCTGCGCAATCTGCATAAGGTATTTTTCTGCCGTTCTTTAGCGCTGGGTTTCCATTTGGATCCTTTATCCCATCCGGCAAGAACGAGGCAATCCCCTCCGCTAAAACCGTTCCTGAATTGTCTGCTCAGGGGGACGGCTTGCCCCGGCCAGCGGACAATGGCTACGAAAGTTTATAGAGCATGTCTTAATGGTATATCTTTTTCATTATTAATTTCAGTGCTATGGTAATAAGATAGAAGAACAGTTAATCGATAGGGATTAGCTGTTTTTTGCGTGTCTGGGTATACAGATGAAATGTGAAGAAGTAATAATTACAAAAAATTACAACTTTTTTTTCTAATTTATCCTAGCCAGGAAGGCCAAGTATCTTTTATAATAGAAAAAAGCAAATCTTTTGGAAATAAGATTCTGAAAAAGGAGGACAAGTGTTTATGAAGGCAAGGAATGTGAAGAAGCTTCTGGCATTGGCTCTGGCGGCAAGTATGGCGATTCCTTCGGTTCCCGCTAATGCAGAAGGAAATCCCAAGGCTCAGGCAGAAGTGCAGCAGTCAGAGGCGGCAGGCCAGGCAGAAGTGCAGCAGTCAGAGGCAGCAGGCCAGGCAGAAGTGCAGCAGTCAGAGGCAGCCCGGGCAGAAATCCCGCAGCCTTATTATGAATTTACCTTTGACGGCGAGGTGAAAGACAATAAGGTAGAAAACGAGGGCAGCAAAACAGGCGTATCCGCAACCATTGAAGGCAATAGGCCGGGGCTGGGCGTACAGCGGGACGAGGAGCGCAGCAGCAACGTGCTTAACTTGCCGGGAGGTACGACAAACGGAGCCAAGGAAGGGCGGCTGACCCTCCCAAATGACATGTTTGCAGAGGTGACAGACGCAGGGTTTGCATTTTCTTTCTGGATTAATATTGATCCAAGCGCAGCCCAGTACAGCCGTATTTTTTCCGCTACCGTACAGGGGCAGAATTCTGACCAGGGCGGTTCCTGGACAGCGCCGGAATTTTCTTTTGTCGCTGGGCAGGAGGGGGCTTCTGACTTGGGGGCGGATAACCCGAATGGATACCATACGGCCATTATGCTGCCAGACCGGGCGTCCTGCCTGAAGCTGGTATGGGAGAAGCAGTTTGCAAGGGGGCGGTGGCAGCATGTGACCGTCAGCGTGTCGCCAAAGGCCTATGAGGTGTACTTAGACGGTGAACCGGTGAAGATGCTGTATGACAGGAACAACAATCAGGACGCAATTTTAAGCCGGCTGTTTGCGGACAATGCGGCCATTTTGAAACAGTACAAGTACAGCGGCATTGGGCCTTCTGTCTATACGACGGATAAGGATCTGAAGGCAAAGATGGATGAGTTCCGCTTCTACAATGTGGCGCTGACGGCGGATCAGGCCAAGGCGGCTTATGACAGCTACAAGGTAGGGGATGAACTGCTGGCAGGCCTGCAGGCGAAGGTAGACGAGGCGAAGGGTAAGAGCATCAGCTTTTATAGCAGGGATTCATTCCAGGCGCTTCAGTCTGCGATTGCAAAAGGGGAGGAAGGGATTGCAAATCCTGTGACGGCAGAGAATGTAACCCGTCTGACGGAGAACCTGGACAACGCGATCAAAGGCCTGGTATTTTATACTGGGGTGACGGCAGACACAGTATTCTCCAATGCGCAGCTTAGGGCAGAAAAGGAAGAGGCAGCCCAGCTGGTGGCACAGGGAAGCTTAAGCAGTGCAAGCGAGCAGGCGATCCAGGCCGCGATTTCGGCAGCGGATACGGCTCTTGCCGGACAGGATCAGGAAGCGGTAGATGCGGCGCTTACATCATTGCGTAAAGCCGTGGATGAAAAGACCTATGGCGCAGCTCTGCATTTTGACGCTGACCCGGCCAAGAGCAAAGGCGCCCTTTTCCATGGTTCTACGGGATTTTTGTATGGCGTAAGCGAGGTAGGCGTGCCTTCCGCAGATCTGATCCAGGCGATTTCCCCCAAAATCCTTGTGCAGAAAGCGGCGGACGGGCAGCAGCATCCTTCCGGGGATGGGTATCGCCTGACTTCCTACCTGGAGACGTGCGGCGTGGAGAATATCCAGATTTACCTGCAGGATTTCTATCTGCAGTGGCCGTATGAATCCAATGGGATTGAGGATTACAATACGAAGGTGCAGCAGATTGTAAGCAAGATGGTGGCTGGCAAGACGGCAGAGCAACTGGAGCATTACAGCTTTGTGATTTTCAATGAGCCGGACCAGATCTGGTATGGCGGCAGGCTGAACCAGATGTGTACAGATTGGCTGAAAATATACAGGACGATTAAGGGGGTTAATCCGTCCCTCAAGGTGGCAGGGCCGAACTTTGCAGGCTATAATAGCAACTCTGTGCGGACTTTCTTAGAGTATTGCAAGAATAACAACTGTCTGCCAGAGTATATCACCTGGCATGAACTGCAGAAGGATAAGCTGGCCAGCTTCAAATCGCACTGTGATGAAGTAAAGCAGTTTGTGAAGACATATTACACAGGGTCAGGCATCGAGCCAGTTCTTTTCGTCAATGAGACCGTGAACTTCGACGACGTGGGGAACCCAGGCGCATTGGTGAACTGGCTGTCCATCTTCGATGAGGAGGACACCTATGCATCCCTGCCATATTGGGGGCTGGCAAATTCCATGAATGAGCTGGCGGCAGACAACAACAAGCCGAATGGGGCTTGGTGGGTCTATCGGTGGTACGCCCAGATGACCGGCAGCAAGATGCCGCTGACGCTTGAAAATATAGAAGGCCCGGGCGCTTACGGCAGGCTCTATGGCCTGACCAGTGCGGACGACAGCGCTAAGACCATTTACAGCCTTTTTGGTGGGCAGGCTGGGAAACAGACCGTGAGCATTGAAAATATCCGTTCCACCAAGACCTTCCAGAATGCCTCCAATGCCCATGTGAAGATTTACCGCACAAAGTTTACTGGGCATCATGGATTTGCGGATGAAACACCAGTAGTATTTGAGGGAAATATGGCATTTACAGGAAATGACCTGGTGTTCACCATGCCAGACGCCGAGCTGATGGACGCTTATTTTGCAGTAATTACGCCTGCTACAGGCACGGATAATTCTGTGATCGGGCAGTATGCAAAGAATTGGCAGCAGACCTATGAGGCAGAGAATGCCACGCTGATTGGGAGCGCCGAGGCTTACACCAAAAACGGCGGCGGCGACCTGGCGCGTTCCAACCGCGCAGAGGTAGGCCATCTCAACAGCGCCAGTGATGGCGTGAAGTTCCAGGTGGAGGTACCGAAGGATGGAAGGTACCGCCTGAATATTTATTACAGCAGCCAGGCGCCCCAGGTAGACCCATTGACATTGCAGTACGTGGCGTCCGGCGGACAGAACCGGGCAGTTGGCGCGCTCTGCACCCACAGCCTGTCCATCGATGGGGCGGACCAGCAGGATATTGTCTATGATTCCACGGTCAAGTGGGGCTATTACAATTATAAGACCGTTTATGTGAATCTGACTGCAGGAAAACATGAGATCCAGCTGATGTACAAAGGCGAAGACCAGAATGGCAAAAATGTAAATTCCATGCTGTGCGCATTGTTGGACAAGATTGACCTCGTATATGCCCCGCAGGCAGAGGCCGTGGTAGAAATTGAGCCGGAAGAGCTGGCCTCCAGCCAGGCAGGCTTTGCGCTGTCCCAAGAAGGCAGCTGCAGCGGCGCCGGCGCAGCCGTGGGAAGCGGTGATTTCGAGTTCTATGTAAATGCGCCAAGGGACGGCTATTATGCAGTTGGCACAGCCGGAGCCGGTACAGCCAAGCTTTCCAAGAGCAAGGTAGATTATGCCCAGGATGCCCAAGCAGAGTCCGCCGTAAGCACAAGCTGGCTGGAGCTTCTTACTGTCAATCTGGGGCAGGAGAACGCAGGAAGCGTATACCTGACCGCCGGCATCAACCGCCTGCGCCTAAGCGGAAGCAATCTTACGTTAGATAAAATCGTATTCACAGAAAAGCCAGAGGTTACCGCAGCCAACGCCACAGTGCTGGAGGCAGAGGATCAGGCCTTAAGCGGCACACCTTCCAATGACAGCTACAATTACCTCCCTGGCAGCAAGGCAGTCCCAGAAGTAATCGAGACCGCCCATGCTTCCGGCGGCAAAGCAGTCGAAGGCTTCCGCGGCGGCAAAGACAACCGTCTTTCCTTAACCGTGAACGCCCCCGAAGCTGGCGCTTACAAGCTGTCCGTCTTCTACTCCAACGATGAGCCGGCGCCAGTGATGAAGAAACAGGATGGCGGTAATTATGTACATCCATACAACACAGATTTGGTAGAACGCTATATGCAGATTGCCGTCAATGGCAAAACGCCGCAGACCGTATATTTCAGGAATACTTTCTGCTGGGACACCTATAAAAACACCATTGTTGACATTGAATTGGAAAAAGGCGCCAATACCATTACCTTTACCAATGATAATTCCTACAAGTTCAGCGCCGTACAGGATGACTTCACTCCTAGGATGGATAAATTTGTGGTTGCTAAGGCAGCTGTGGCAGGCAGCGGCCAGCCGGCCAAAATAGACGCCGCAGCTCCCAAAATTACCAAACAGCCGTCAAATGCATCCTATACGTATGGCAAGAAAGCCTCCGCACTGACAGTAGCAGCCTCTGTAACCGATGGCGGCTCCCTGAGCTACCAATGGTACAAAAACACCAAGAACACCACAGAAGGCGCCAAGCCCATTTCCGGCGCAACCAAGAACAGCTACACGCCAGCTGCTTCCGCGGCAGGGACGCTTTACTACTATTGCGTAGTGACGAATACCAACCAGGCAGCCACCGGATCCAAGACGGCATCCACGTCCAGCCGCCTGGCATCCATCAAAGTAAATAAGGCAGCCAACAAGATCACAGGCGTGTCTTCTGGCAATAAGGCTTACGGGGACAAACCATTTACCCTCAAAGCCAAAGCCCAGGGAACGATTACTTACACGTCTTCTGACAAAAAAGTAGCGGCCATCGGCAGGACCAACGGCAAAGTAACCCTCAAAGGCTGCGGCATTGCCACCATTACCATCAAGGCCGCCGGAAACAGCAAATATAATTCTGCTACCAAGAAGGTAACGATTACCGTTAAGCCAAAGAAGCAGGTTATAACCGCCCTCTCTTCCAAGAAAAAAACCTTTACCATAAAATGGAAGAAAGACAGCAAGGCGACTGGCTATAAAATCCAGTACGCCACCAACCAGAAATTCAAAAAAGCGGCAAGCCTAACCATCAAGAAAAACAGCACAACAAGCCAAACGGTTCGAAAAGCCATGAAAGCCGGTAAAAAATACTACGTAAGAGTATGCGCATTCAAGACCTACAAGAAAAAAACGATACAAGGAACATGGAGCAAAGCCAAGTCCATTAAGATTAAGAAATAGCCATATCGTGCATCAATGCCAGCTGGTTTGGGTGCGCCATCCCCTTAAGCAGACCATTCAAAAGCGTTGCTTTGTCTGTGTGGGGAATGGCGCACCCGAAGCAGCGTCCGTGATTCCAATCCTTCGGAGGTGACTGACCTCATGAAATTAAAAGTAAAAATTCTCCTTCTCTGCATGGGAAGCACCCTGCTTGCCCTTAGCCTGCAGACCTTCCTCTTTCAGGAATCTTCCTCCGCCTTCATCTATGAACAGGCCAAAAATGAAAGTGAAAACTCCCTGGAAAACATGCAGAACGAAGTCTCCGCTTTTATCAAAGACATCGAGAGCAGCATGATTGAAGTATATATGGAAAAAGACTTTATCCAAGCCTTGAAAGAAGAGCGTACCATGGAAGCCCTGCGCCAGGAATTTTACCGCAAAGCCTATGAAATTGCCACCACCAGGTTTAAGACGCAGGACAGCGTTGTCTCGCTCTATCTTTACACTAAAAACCATGATATCGTAAGCACCTATCGCAGAGCTTTTACCCCCAAACACAACTACGCTGCAGATATTTATGAGAACCCAGGGGAAGAAAACGCAGAGATTGTCAAGGGATATTTTCAGTCAGAGGACGCCGCTATGCTGGTCACCAGCTACTATAATCCCTACCGGGAAAAAGATATCCTGCGGTTTGTGCTCAAGCTCTATAACAACAGCAACCGCAGCGATCGGATTGGCTATGTGGTATGCGATGTGGACAGCAAGGTATTTACCTCCATCCTGAAGAAATACAGCACCAGCAGCACTATGTTCATCTGGCTCCAGCCGGAAGGCGACCGCCCGGTGGCGTCCTATGGGGAAATCTCTGGCAAAGAAGAGGCTTATTACCAGGAGATGGCAGAGAAAATCCGCACAGGGAACCAGACAGGCGCCTTTCGCCTGGAGAAACAGGAAATATTTAAGGCGGGGCAGGACAAGTACAATCTGACGGCCTATTCCATGATGCCCCAGAGCATCTTGCAGCAGAACCAAAGTACCCTTACCAACAACCTGCTCTTTATTGCTTTTGTAATGATTATCCTAATGGCGTTCCTGACGGCTGCCGTATCCCGCAGCGTCATCCGTCCCCTGGACATGCTGATGGACACGATTCAGCAGATTAAGGGCGGCGCGTCCCATCTGCGGACAAAAGTTGTAAGCAAGGATGAGATTGGCGAGCTGGGGCAGAATTTTAATGAAATGCTTGACCGCATGGAAGAACTGATGCAGAAGGAGAGCCAGGCCAACCGCCTGCTGAGCCAAGCGGAGTACAAGGCTCTGCAGGCGCAGATCAATCCCCATTTTTTGTACAATACCCTGGATACAATGAGCAGCATTGCAGAAATCCGGGACTGCCCGGAGGTAAGCATGCTGAGCCAGTCCCTTTCCAATATCTTCCGTTACTGCCTGAATATGAAGGATCCCTTCTCGACAGTAGCGGAGGAAGTCTCCCATCTGAAGAATTACAGCTATGTGATGGAGATGCGTATGCATGACAATGTGAAGTATTTTTATGAGATTGATGAGAATGTGCTGAAGGATCAGCTTCCGCGGATTACCATTCAGCCCCTGGTAGAAAATGCCTTAAACCATGGCCTTAGGAACAAAAGGGGAGGGAAAGAAATCAGGATTGCCATCTGTAGGGAGGATGGGAGGCTCAAAATAGAGGTGTCTGACAATGGCGTGGGTATGGACGCCGGGAAGCTGAATGAGGATCTGGCCAAGAATGACCTGAACTATGTGGAAAAGGGGGATTCTATTGGCCTGCATAACATCAATGCGAGGATTAAGATGCTGTATGGGGACGATTATGGCATTGTCATTGCAAGCGTCCTTGGGAAAGGGACTCGTGTGTCCGTCACCTTGCCAGGC
>Ga0137306_101290_pt1 | contig 26423 bp, 21 predicted proteins | sample Inofroosms_March_FD_97187 | JGI IMG/M metagenome (GOLD analysis project Ga0137306, IMG submission 97187) | Mouse cecal microbial communities from Vienna, Austria - N-Acetylneuraminic and N-Acetylglucosamine D2O microcosms_March | ecosystem: Host-associated > Mammals > Digestive system > Large...
ACATGGCTTTCCGCCGCAAAATGGACAACCCTGTCAATATCGTTTTCCGCAAAAATTTTTGCAATCGCTTCCTTGTCACAGATATCCGCCTTTACAAAAATGTAGTTCTCCCTTCCTTCCACTCCTTTCAAATTTTCAAGGTTGCCAGCATAGGTAAGGGCATCCACATTAATAATACGGATTTCGTCGCCATATTTTTTTAACATATAATGAATATAATTGGAACCGATAAAACCGGCTCCGCCTGTTACCAGATAAGTCCTCATCCTTTTTCCTCCGTACCAAGGTTCTTCTGCCGCATATCTGCTCTTTTCCAGCCGCAGCACTCTTTCATTCTTCTTCCCATCATACCGTTTTATCCTTTCTCCGTCAATATCCCAGCTAACATATCCGCACTTTTTATACATCCCCTTTCAAGAACCGAAAATGAATAGGCAGCAACTTGACATAATTTTTCCATAAACTTATACTTATAATTAATATCTGTTAATTCATGTCTATCCATCCCTTATCGAACGCGATTTTCGATTTAAAAAACTCACCATAAGGAGGGCACACAAATGAGTTCCGGCAAGCCAATTGTACGTCAAATTGCATGGATATCCCTTATCCCGCAGTTAGTCATTATGCTTATTTTAATTATTACAGCCAGCATGATTTTCGGACCGTCTTCCCCTGTCATTGATATTATCATCCTTTTATACTTCCTCTATCCCTTTATTTCCAGAAAGCTGATAGCCCGCAACCATCAAAACGGGAAAAAACTTTTTAAATCGGGCAGCGAAATGGCAAAATCCGCATTACGCATGTTAAATCCCTTGCAGTAAAATGAGTTGCCCCGGCAGCTTTTACCTTAACGTTTTTTTATCCACTTTGTCGATGGATTACTATCAATAAGTTATTGACTTTTTTCGCCATTGCTGACACAATCTAATAGTACCAATAAAAAATTGCAAACGGAAAAGGGGAATAACGACTCATGATGTACATGCACTATTGTAAACCTTGCCACCGTGTCCATATGTTAAATGGCCACAAGATGACATGCCCCAAGTGCGGCGGTTCTATTACCGAACTCCGTATCCCATATATGGAATATGTCAGCATGGATATAGACGAACGCAATGCTTTTAAAGCCAAATGCGCAGATGATGCACAGCTAAAAGAACTCGGCACCACTTACCGGATGTACAAATACAGTAAATGGTATAAAGAACTTCACGGCTAGCAGTTAAAGTAGATTTTTTCATTAAATCATAGTACAATTAGAAAAGACTTTCGCTATGGAGGAATAGTGTGAAAGAAATGAAGTTTCACTAAGGCTGCAAAAACGCAGCCTAAGAGAAACTAAATCATTTCTTGTTATTTGTGCCGGAGCGTCACAAATAAGCCCTGATGGCAGACGCAAATTTAAGATTTGCGTCGCCCCGTCGCATAAACGCTCCGGAATGGAGATTTAAATGAAAAAATCAAGTGCAAAAAAACAAAAAGAAAAGAACAAACGACATGGAAACAGATTTCACATTAGCGGCCATATTCTATTGCTTGCAGCAATATTGATTATCGCCGCTATTGCTGTTGCCAAACTGGCCATATGGAATATAGGTACTAAATCGGATTTCAATCCTGATACTATCTCCAAAGAAACCGATGTAGAAGCGTTGGATACCATTATCCCTTTAAGCGATTCCAAGCTGGAAGGGCATGAAGACGACGGCATCACTACCGTCCTCTGCCTTGGGAACAACCCCCTGACGGACGAAACCGGCGAAAAAGGGTTTACTTCCCTGCTCGCCTCAAAGACGAACGCCACGGTTTATAATGGCGGCTTCCCTGCTTCCACAATCGGAACAAGATATTCCGCCTACAACGCGGAATATCCAAAAGATAATTTTAACCTTCCCTATGTGGCGCAAAGCATCTGCACAAAAGATTTTTCCGGTTTAGAGGCAGCCGCTGCTGCCGAACAGGAAAGCATCTATAAGGAAACTGTGGAAACTTTAAAATCTATCGACTATGGAAAAGTAGACATCATCGCTATTGTCTATGATGGCGCGGATTATCTGGCAGGCATCCCCTCCGATAACCCTAACGACCCATATGAACTCAGCGCCTACACCGGCGGTCTCCGCACCGCCATCGAAACCATCCAGAAAACTTACCCTTATATCAGGATTGTGGTAATGTCCCATACGTTTGCCCAGTCCATTGATGCAAACGGCAATTACCAAAACGGAGGCAGCACTGACTTGGGGAACGGGGCGCTTCCTCATTATCTGCTGAAAGAAATCGACGTATCCATCTCCTGCGGTGTATCCATCATAGATAATTTCTATGGAACCATCAATGAGCTGAATTACCGCGATTACATGACCGACAACATCCATCTAAACGATGCAGGACGGAATATAATGGCGGACAGGCTGGCTGAATTTATCAATACAGGCAGGACATCGGCAAAATAAATATTAGCAGATAAGCATTGGCAAAAGCAAAGGGCATAAATGCCAATGTCATTTATGCCCTTTGCTTTTTTAATACTCTACCGAAAACAATTCTTCAAAATCATAGGCGGCCACAATCTGCCGCATTTTTTCCAGCTCTTCCTCCAAATTCTTTTCCGTCACTTCGCATTCCCCTTCCGCAAAGCATTCCGTCATATACCGGTTGATATCCGGATGGTAATGACTGTAATCCGCATAGTTATCCAAATTGCAGACAATCCATTCCTGGTTTGGGAAAAAGAATACCCTTACATTCCCATACGAAAACAGCCTTTGCGCAATATATTCATATTCCCGTATTACGGCCTCCATCTGTTTTTCCTGAAGCACATCATTCCAGTACAAAATACTGTAAGGCGGGAAAAAAACATAAAATTCCGTTTCCGGATTGGCTTCTATATAAGGGCAAATATTGACATCCATATTTGACTTTATATTTTCCACGTATTTTTCCGGGTCTGCCTCTTCTTCCGCAGGCTCTGCCGCCACATAATTATGCATCACCCATTGCTTGTTATAATATTCCTCTGTCCACCAGCTCGCATATACGGTTGCCAAATCCGTTTTATCCGGGTCTGCCAATGGCCGCATAATGTATTGCAGCAACACATCTTTGTTCAATAAATACGGGATATCGTTCCATATCATATCATCATGCAAATATTCCGGCACCGGGTATTTCGTCTCCTCCACCCCACCGCTATAAGTAATCACATCTATTCCGAGAAAAACCGCATCCACCTTACGCCCATTGTCAAAAATAATATCCATAATATTTGCCTGATCTTTAGGGAATGCCCCGCTGTAACTCAGTTTCAGCGTTTTCAACCCCAACAGTTCTTCAAACCAGCCCGTATTAAAATTCACGGTCATGGAAGAGCCAAGGATAACGCTGTCATAGTCCATATGTTTCGCCATTCCCGGATTTTGGTTTACCTGATGGTCCACCACATAAGGAAAATCCTCCAAAGGCGTATGATATTGGAAAAAGGGGTCTACATATACCACCAATAGCATCACTGCTGCCGTTGCCCCAAGAAAAAACAAGGCAAACACAACCAGCCATTTCTTATATTGCTTCATCATTTCCCATCCCTTTAAAAATTAAAATATAAGAAAGTGCTTACATCGGAAAAACTAAGCACACACCAAAGCAGCAGACAGGCAAACAACACCGCTGTCCATGCCTTAGGCTTTATTCTTCCTGCCATCTCCGCGGCATTTTTCCCAAAGAACACTAGTGCAAGCGCAAAAACCGTTAAAACGCACATTAGAATATAATGTCCAAATTCCCACCGATCCAGCCGGAAGACTTTCAGGATATACCAAAATTCATCCAGATTGAAGCAGCCCGCCAAATTCCGGTCCACCCGCACAAAACCGCCTGTAAATATCCGTCCAAGCAGATTATTGCCCTGCGCCACGCTCTCTGCCCTGAAGTATACCCATGCCGCGGTAACATAACAGAAAGTCAGAAACCCGGCAACCCCTCCGGCAATCTTCCGTTTCCATAAATCGTTTCCCGAATCTACCGTTTCCTTCACTCTTAAGAGGCTTCTTTCCGCCGCTTCTTTCTTCCTATCCTGCCACATCCTCGTTAGGGCATACAGCAGCCCATGCAGCATCCCCCAAAGGATAAAATTCCATCCTGCCCCATGCCATATCCCGCTGACAAAGAAAACAAACAACAGATTCCGGTATGTCTTTGCCTTCCCTTTCCGGTTCCCTCCCAACGGGATATAGATATATTTGGTAAAAAACCGGTTCAGCGTGATATGCCACCGTTTCCAAAAATCAATAATATTCCGTGCCTGATAAGGCGATTGGAAATTCACAGGCAATTCAATACCGAACATCCTGCTAATCCCCCGCCCCATATCGCAATATCCGCTAAAGTCAAAATAAAGCTGTAAAGAATAAAATACTGCCAACAACAACGCATCCAAGCCGTGCATCAATTTCAAATTAGAATAACCGTAATCCACCGCCGTTCCAAAAGTATCCGCTAAAATGACCTTTTTCAAACTTCCCATTACAAACAGGCAGATTCCCCGCATAAATTTTTCCGCATCAAACCTTTTACCCCCCACTTCGGCAAACTGGGGGAACAGCTCAGACGGGAATGCCAACGGCCCTTCCATCAACTTTGGGAAATAAACGATATAAAGCAAGTAATCCACAAACCCATAGTCCCCTATTTCTCCCCGCTGACAATCTACCAGATAAGAAATCTGCTGGAAAGTAAAAAAACTGATACCCACAGGCAGCACTACCTGAAGCAGCGGCAGTCCCCTGCCGCTGATATGGTTCCAGTTTTCTATAAAAAAATTCATATATTTAAAATAAACAAGCAGCCCCAGATTCCCGGCCACCCCCGCTGCCAACATCCACTTTTTGGCTTTTACGTCCTTCCCGTATCCCTTTATCTTCCGGGCAATTCCGTAATTAAACAGCACACTCACCAATAGAAGAAACAAATACTCTATGCGGAAGCTTCCGTAAAACCAAAACGATATGCCTGCCAGCCAAAGCTTTGCCGCCTTACCGCCTATTCTGCCCGCTAAAAAGTAATACCCAATCAGACTTACCGGCAAAAATAAAAAAATAAATTCATACGAATGAAACAACATGCCAACACCTATCCAAACTGCTCCTCTATCAGGGCCGCTGCTACCGGGTCATAGTAAACCGGATAACCGTCCACGATTTCAATAAGCTCCAGCCCGAAATTCTCCGGTTCCTCCGTCAACCCTTTGTCTTTTATGTTCGGAAAAACAATATACGTACAATACCTTTCCCGGGTCAGTTTTAAAAGTTCTTCCACATCAATTGTGGTCGGATGGTTCATAATCGTATGCACCGGCTCCGCATACTGCCACTTCGGTTCCACCATCTCCCGCCCGTAAAGAAGCTGGATATTGGTATCATACTGTCTGACAAAATAAACCAAATCCGTAGGGAATACTGCCCAAATACGCTCTTCCCCTTCCTCAGGCGCAATCAAATCGCAGATTTTAATCACATGCGGGGGAAGATGATACATGTTTTCCGCCTTAGACATATATTGGCTGGCATATACATACTTTCCTCCGAATACAATCCCTGCGCCCACCGCCGCAAAAACCAAAAGCCCTGCCCAGGCTCCTTTCCTTTCGTACAGCCACGCGGCCAATTTCACTCCGCCATAAGCAATAATCATCCCCATAGGAATCAACCAAAGCACCCGGTAATAGGTATCGCCTTCCCCGCCCATCAACCGGACAAACACTTTCCGGAAAATGGGGAAAAAGAACAGCAAAAGCAGGCTCAACGGCATATAAACAAACAGCGCCCGCCTCCTTTTATTCCTCTCCGCCACAAGAAGATAAAGCAGGGCAAGCAAAAATAAAACGATAATATACCGCCCCCCTGCATAATTCTTAAATATTACGACGCTTTCCATAAAAATCCCGTACATAGCCTAACCTCTGTTTCCCGATACTCTTCCTCTTCGCCCCAAAGAACCTTTTTGGCTCTCCTTTTTTCATCATACCCGGTTTTGCAAGAAATATTTCATCAAACACCTTACGCGTGCAAAAACAAGTAAAGCAGCATATATATCACGTTTGGAACGCAGACCAGCCCCGCTTTTACAAGAATGCTGAACTTCCGTTCCGCCAGCGCCAGCCAGAAAGCAGCCGCACCAATCATCACCGCATTAAGGAAAACCATCATGGAAGTGCAAACCCCCGCCGTCATATTTGCCAACGCCAAAAGCGCCCACATGCCCGCTGCCGGCTCCTTCCTCCTCTTTTCCCCTTCTTCCCCGTCAAAAATCCATAAAAGCAGCCAAACGGTCAGCGGAAGGACGAAACTAGCCGCTACCGCTTTCCCCTGCCAAGTCCTCGTCAAGAAAAACGTTTCATTCGTAAAGATGGACACATTCCCAAATATCTGCAAAAGCGCCATCAATACCATAAAAGCAGGAAGAAACTCCTTTTTCCCTTTAAGCAAATGTTTCCCTACTCCATAAAAAACAAAATATGTCAAAGGAATCCATACAAAAGGAAGCACACTGTGGGCAAGTATGGTCGTATGCAGCCCCGTCATCCGCCCGATATATGCCACCCATATAGGCAATACGGCCAAAGAATGCCGGATATCCAAAGATGTGGTTCCTCCCGTATAGGGCCGAATCAAATACATCGTATTGCTCTGCCATGTAACCAACGACTGCGCCACATACTCCGCATCATCCCCATCGAATGAAGTTAATGTAAACGCTTTGTACAATTGCCAGGCAACAAGGGCAAAAAACAAAAGCCACCCGGCTTTTTCCGCCAAAGCCATGCCCCCCATATCCAAATCAGACCTGTGCAAAACCGGTCTCCCATTTTTATAAATCCAAACGCCTGCCCCTATCCCCAAAAGAGCAGCAGCAGCAAGCAATACCGTAAACCATTTTACCATCACCAGAAAACTATAGTATTTTACAAACAAAATACATGGAACCGTCACCAGCCAGCATAAAGGCAGCATAATCAAATATCCCGCAACCAAAACTACCCCCACATTCCTTTTTTTCTCCGGAATCCAAGGCATCGGAATCAACCCAATACAAAACGGGATAAAAAACAGCCATAGGATAAGCCCGACAATCTTTATTACTATCATAGGTTTTCTCCTTCAAATTTCCTCTATGCTTATTCAAGCGAAATTGTACCAAACCTATCACTAAAAGTCAAGAAACGCCCACCCCACGCACACATGAAAATTGGGTCTACATATCCCTCATCCCGACACATAGGATGGACAATCCTATCATTCCATGTTAAAATAATAGAAATTATAAACTATTGAGAGGAATGCATCGTATGAGGAAAGCACTGATCATAGGCGCCGGACCCGCAGGGCTCACCGCCGCTTATGAATTATTAACCAATAGACAGCCCGGCAGCCCGGCTGTTGACAATAGTTATGAAGTAATTGTATTTGAGGAAACCGAAGCTATGGGAGGCATCTCCAAAACCGTGAACCATAACGGCAACCGTATGGACATGGGCGGACATCGTTTCTTCTCAAAAGTTCCGGAAGTCAACGAATGGTGGGAGAAAATGCTGCCTGAACAAGGCTCCCCTACTTACGACGATATCCTACTGCGCCGAAAAATGCCGCTTTCTAAAGGGGGACCGAACCCCCAAAAGGAAAATCGGGTTATGCTGAACCGCAACCGGGTATCCCGTATTTATTTCAAGAAAAAATTCTTTGATTATCCGATTTCCTTAAAATTTGAAACATTAAAAGACATGGGGCTTCTTACTACCGTTCAAGTCTTCTTCAGCTACCTGAAAGCCTTAGTCCACAAACGGGAGGAGAAATCGTTGGAAGATTTCTATATTAACCGTTTTGGCAAAAAGCTCTATACCATGTTTTTTGAAAATTATACGGAAAACCTTTGGGGACGCCATCCAAGCGAAATCGCACCGGACTGGGGGGCACAGCGCGCAAAGGGTTTATCCATTTTTGCCATTATAAAGGATATGTTCGGCAAGCTTCTGCCCAACAAAAACAACCGCAAAGTTGAAACCTCCCTCATAGAGCAGTTCAAATACCCCAAACTGGGGCCTGGGCAATTGTGGGATGTCACCGCAGAAGAAATCACCAAACTGGGCGGCAAAATATTGAAAAACAGCAAAGTGACAGGTTTTATAAAGGATGAAAATAACCATATTACCGCCCTTACTTATGAGCATGACGGCATAACCTCCACAATGGAAGGGGATATTTTCATCTCCTCTATGCCTATCAAAGATTTGGTTGGCGGCATGAACGATGTGCCGGAAGATATGGCAAAGATTGCGGCAGGGCTTCCTTACAGGGATTACCGCACCTTAGGTGTATTGGTGCCAAAGCTGAACCTGAAAAATAAAACAAAAATGAAAACGGTGGGAAATATCGTACCGGATTGCTGGATTTATGTCCACGACCGTACCGTTAAGCTCGGACGTCTCCAGATATACAACAACTGGTCGCCGTATATGATTAAAGATTTAAAGCATACCGTATGGGTAGGATTAGAATATTTCTGCAACGAAGGGGATAAATATTGGAACTTATCCGACGCCAAATTTACAAAATTCGCTTTACACGAAATGGTGAAAATGGGGCTTATCGACGACGCCTCCCAAGTCCTAGATACCCACTCGGAACGGGTTAAAAAAGCGTACCCCGCTTATTTCGACACCTATAAAGATATCGACAAGCTGATTGATTATTTAAACACCATCGACAACCTTTACTGCGTCGGACGCAACGGGCAGCATCGGTACAACAATATTGACCATTCCATGTGTACTTCTTTTGAAGCCGTCAAAAATATTAAAAACGGCATCCGTGACAGAAGCAATGTCTGGAGCGTAAACACGGAAAAAGAATACCACGAAGAAGCAAAATCCAACGAAATAGAATAATAAAAAATAATCCTGTTATGTAAAAAAATACCGGCTACGCCCTACGGGACCTGCTGGTATTTTTATATCATAGAGCCTAAAAGGATGTTCACTTTTTCATTGCCCCTATTCCACTCCAAGTTCTTCACACACCTTATCCGCTATCAGTTTTGCCCCTGCCGTATTCGGATGGGTGCCTTCGCTCGTATAATCCATAATATTTTCATACGTAATGCCGCATCCATATACATCGATGGTTGGAACCCCTTTCGCTTCCGCCACCGCTCGAATCCATGCATTGTAGTCCTTGGCCGCTGCTCCATGAGCGTTCCTATATGCATACCCGTTCCCCTCATCATCCAGCCTTCCTATCTCTATCATTGTACAGCAGTAAATATCGGCTTGCGGGTATTCTTCTATGATTTTATCCAACATCAATGCATAGGCTTCGCTAAATGTTTGGATGTTCCCCTCTTCTATCCGGGATACGCCATCGTAATTGCCAAGGGGGATATCCAGCAGTAAATCATTGGCTCCCATCAAAATAAGGATAACGTCCGGCTTCTCCCCCGTTTCCCCTGCCAAATCGGCTATGCGCCTGTCGCCGCAGGCATATCTTCCGTCCGCATCGTCCTGTGACGGCCCGCTCACCGTACTTCCCGAATAGGATGCATTCCGGCACAGCTCCATTCCTGTCCTTTCCAGCACCTGCATCCACCAGGTATCTTCCACATCCGTAATCTCCCCCATTTCCGGATAAAACTTGCTGTAATTGTCAGGGATATACCCCGTGAAAGTAGATATGCTGTCTCCGCAGACCGTAAGCGTCTTCCCGGCAAAAGATAAGGAAGAAGCTTCCTCCTCCCTTTCCACTACCTTTTCCTCATCCGTTACTTCCCCGCAGCCCATCAAAAATACCGCAGACCACAAACCAAGTGCCAGCATCACACTTGCAGCAAATCCTCTGTTTCTCTTTTTGCCCATAAAATCCCGTCCTTATTTTTTAAACATCGACTGCCTCGCCCCATGCATTGTACCCCGGTTTTTCAGCACATCATCCACCGCGTCCATACGCAGCCCGGCATCGATAAAGTCACAATGCTTACAAAACGGATAATTCTGCCGCCCTGTCCGGATAGCTTCCCTCAAGCTCTGATATTTCTTGCTATTCCATCCGTCCTTTAATGGCGTTTCATGCAAATCCGCCAAATCCGTCACTTCAAAATTATCGCAGCAGCATATGCCCAGCTTCCCGTTTGGCATAATCCACATATCCGTATATGGCATCAGGCAAGTTTCCTTAATCACCTTTCCCGTCGCCTGCTTATTCGGCGCGCTGCCCGCCCGGTTTGTCAGCACCTCTTTCAAATAACGCATCTGTATCAGTATATCCACATCTTTAAATTCTTCCGGATGCTCCTTAATATATTTGTAAATCACTTGCACATTGTCATGTAATTTCATATCCAGACAATAATTGTTGATAATCAGTTGGTTTACATAAGGCATCACTGCTTTTACCTTATCCACATCCAAAAGAAGCCCATTAGTGGACATAAAGATAAATGCCTCCGGCAGCTTCTCCCTGGCATATTTATGAAATTCCACAATACGGGTATCCAGCCACGGCTCATTGTTCCCATACATCGTCAAATGCCCTTTATAGCCCCAATCCGCCAACTGGTCGATAATGCTGTAAAAAAGTTCGTCTTCCATCCTCTTATATGGACGTTTCTCCGCATTTTTATTCGCCGTACAAAATTCACATGTACTATTACAACGGTTAATGGTCTCCAAATTAACTACCAATGGATGCGGAACCTTTTTCGCATTCATGAAATAATCTATATAATCCTTCTGCAGCTTCCTTCTGGTCACAAACTGAAGCTTCAGGTAACTTTCGCTCGACAGCATAGGAAAATACTTCCTCGCATTCCATCCAAGCCTCCCTAAAAAATTGTGTACTCTAACAGGCATTCCTATTCGTCTCCTTTGCTTTTTTGTCTATCATACCATCGAATAAAAACCGGGTCAAGATTCCCGCATCCTGCAATCATAGGAATCAATTCCCAATCCCATTTCATTAGTAAAATCTGCTTTTTTGCCTAGCCGTAACACGGATTGCCGTACAGGCGAAGGGGATTGCCCGCAACATACGCGCCCGTTTCTGCGTTCATGGAACTTGACTCCCTTATCCTACAATCCTTTCCCAATCATGGAAAACATATTCTCCCCTTGCAAATAATATGGAAGGAAACGGATGAACAAGCTATACGCAAACGCCGCCATCACATAGCCCATAATCCCCAGGCAAAACAATTTTCCAAGGATTGGGGTCAGCAAATCGAGCAATAGATAAATTTTCCGTATCCCTATTGTCACCAGATACATAAACGGAATCAAAATCGGCAGAATATATCTGCCTTGTGGCTGAAATTCCCACGTATAGGAATAATAAATACTAAGCCCGATAGTGATTGCGCAGAACAATGCCATACACAGATAAAAAGCTATCTTGTATTTCTGCCCCAGCCCTGCCTTTTCATTTAAAAAGAAGGAGTTCCGATACCCGGATTCTTCCGGCTGCCCATTCCCGGATTCCTTTCCTCCCCTTTTCTTAAAATATACAGCCCTCATCTTTTCTGCCGGAAGGAAAGCGGCAATACATGCTATTATCCAAAGCCTTTTATAATAAAGATAAATCAAACCATGAGTAGGGATAATCATGGGGCCGAACATAGCGATAAAGCTGTCTCTAAGCAACGTCATATAACCTGTATCAAAAAGCATTTCTCCAAGGCTCTTCCCTGCATTCCGATAAGTAAACCTGGTCAAAGGATTGAACTCCTGGGTGGCAGTTAAAATTGCACATTCCCTTCTGGCGTCCATAGCAATGATATCCCCGTTATAAAGGACAGCATTCCGCGCAAACCACCAGCCAATCCCTAAAATAACAACGAGAGAAATGTAAAAACCTTTCCGGAGCAACGGTTTCCATTCCACCCAAATCTTTCTGTCAAAATGGATATAACGGATAAAAAAAAGCAATATGGCGGCTAAAATAATTCCGTATGCATTATAATAAGACATGGCACAGAGAATAATCCCTATGGACAGCAGGCAACAGCCTTTTTTGTCAAAATCCGCCCTCTGGGCCCGCAATAATGCGTAAAAAATAACGGCAACCGAAAGCATCGCCATAGAGTCGGTGTTTACATAGGAATGGATAAAAATATTCTGAGGCAGAAAAACGACCAGCAGCGTAAATGTCCATTGAATATATGGATTATCCCATGCTTCTTTCGCTATCTTCCTGACAAAATAAGCCATAAGCACACCAAAAAACACATTTACCATCCGCGCAGCTAAAAGGAGTGTATATCCATCATCGGTAAACAACTTCAAAAACCGGAGCAAAAACCCCTGAATAATATAAGTAAGCATCGGCTGGAATGCATAAGATGCCCCATACCCCGCCAGTATCACTTCCGGGTCCGCCCCATGAGGCAAGATTCCATGATTGTATATGTATTTTACTACTTTGAAACGGTTGATTTCATCCGGCGGATCCCCATAAGTCTGAATCACTGCAAAGCAGGTAATCGCCGCAAAAACAAGGAAATAAAAAATAATTTCTGCCGCCAGCCCGGAATGTTTCCCCTTTTGCTTCTCTTTCTTCATCCCATTTCGGCTTTCCCCCCCAAGCATCTTCCATTCCTGTTCCTTTTTTATTTTTTTCGCCACTCCCATGCCGGGAAACATTCCACATATCCCTGCCATTATCCGAAGCTCCCCCTTCCTCTAACGCTCATACAAATATACTTCGTATGGTGCGTTTTTCAATCCATATGCCTTTACCAGCCGCAGCCCAACCGTTTCGGCATTCGCCAATTCAAATCGGGAAAAAATATATCTGCCCCCCAAATTTTCAAAAGCCTGCACATCCATATAAATATCCTTATCTCCCACCGTAAAGGACTTTAGGGAACTTACTGCCGATGCATCCGTTCCCGCATAAAGATATGCCCTTGCCCCCCAATCGTCATAATAAATCCTGCTGGCTTCTACCCGCTCCAACGCAGGGGCAATAATTTCCCTAAAGTCTTCTTTATACTGCTGGGGATAAAAACCCAGGTACCCGTCCAATGTAGCTATCCCGTTATATTCCAGCACCGCCGGATGGAAACCGTAAGCCACAGACCATTCCCCTGCGTAATTGATATCTTCTTTTATAGAAGCAAACAATTCCTCCGAATAAAACTCTTCATAATTCATTTCATCGGTTTCTTTCCCCTTCAGCATTTCCAACGCCTTATTTTTACAGGTAAAATATAAATCGTTATATCTGGTAGGCGAAAACAGGATGACTGCCATTGCGGCACATGCCAAAACGTTTGCCGTCCAGCGAGGCAGGCGCCGGAAAGTTTCCGGAAGCGCATACATCCGCTGCAAAATTATGAAAAATGCCGTATACCAAAGAAACGGGCTGAAAAACACCGTCCGGTTAAACTGGAACCCCTTTAATGGAGGCAGCAGCAGCTCTACCAGCCTGCGGAAAGCCCCCCAATTATAAATCCCGTACACAATGCTGTTAAATACCAGTATAAGCATCAACCAATTATAAATATCATGGAAAACCGCTTTCCATTTTTTTTGAACTATATATTTCCCATTCAAATAGAAAAAGTAAACCATACAAACCCAAAAAACCAGACCACCATGAACGCTTTCCGCATGGAACATGCCATGTTTCCATACATCTATGCTCTGGGCAATGATCTCCCCCGCCGTCAAATCCGCCTCCACCATCGTAGCCCGTATCGTTTCCACACCGCCAAACAACATCACATAAAATAAACGATATTCAAAAAATACATACCCCAATGCCAACACCGGCAAAGCACCAATCAATGATACCGGCACCTTCTTATCCCGGATGCCCAGCCAGATAACCGCTGCTGCAAGATATGCTAAAATAAAAAAACCGAAATAGGAAAAATAAGAAAAGAAGGGATACATAAACAAGACTGCGTACAGTTTCACCGAAGGTCTTTTGTAAATCCGCCGTAGCAAATACAAAACGAAAGGAATCGAAGAAAAGGGGATGCCAAAAGCCGGAAACATATTCAGTACCCCGTAAACCAGCCCAAGCATCGCTGCCAAAGGTTTATAACGCCCAAACTCCTCTCCATACCAGTTCCTCGCCAGGAGCCAGACAGACGCTACCGCTATCGCCACTTTCAGCAAATAGCCTATAATATATGCCGTAAAAGATGGGAAAAGGAAATACAATAACGTATAAAGGGATAGCTCCGAAGGAAGATTATCCCTTGTAACCCCGCCCAAAAAGGGCACATCCACGCCATGAGCAAAAAAGCTGCCCGTATTCTTCAACATTTGAAACTGGGCAACAAACAAATCCAAATTATCGTGTACCGCGATATAGCTGCTTTTTCCAAAAAAAGCATAAACCCCGGCCACAGATAGTAAAAACAACCCAATCAAAATAATATACCATTTTTCTAATATCTTCTTCATATATTATCCATTTCACTTGCTGCCGCCTGCCCTTTTTCCCGTTTCTTCATAAGAAAACCGGGTAGCGGAAGCGTCTCATAAACCAATACCGACAAAGCAGTATAAAACAACCCCATACTATAAATCATATAACGGGGCTGACAGAAAATCATAGCCCCTACTACCATAGCATTTACCGCGATACCGCCAAACACAATCTCCGTAAATGCCGCGGTTTTATCTTTTTCCCGCCAGCATCCTTTTTTCCGTACATAATATAGATAAAGCCCCAGATATAAAAGATACGACGCTGCCGCATAAATGTTCAAATATTTGTTCACCCGCGCGATAGAATTTACAAAGCCCTTCCACGTATTCGACATATATACGCGTATCAAATCCCCTTTCTCCTGCCCAAGGAGCGTTTTTACCATCTCATTGCAGTATTCGTCATATTTTAATACCGCTTCCACAGGCGTATACTCGTAATGCTCTGCAATGTACCCTTGCACCACCGGGTTGATAATGCCGTATCCTATGGCATCGTAGCTGTCTGCATAATGGGAAGACAAGTCCACCCATCCCTTCGGCGCATAAGTGATTTTCAGCCCCTGTTTGTCCGCTTCTTTGGAAATCTCTTCATACATCCCCTTTAAGGTTCCGTCTTCAAACAACACCCCGTCCTCTTCCCCGGAAGTATAAATCAGCGTACAAAGCATTCCCATCGAATTGCCGGAATGTTCTATCCACACCCCTCTGACACAATAATTATAAAGCTTATCCGTAAAACGGCACGCGGCAAAAATGCCCACCGTCATAGCCAAAAGCAAAAGCAGCTTCTTCCCTTTCTGCTCTTTTATCAAATAATACAAAACAAAAACCGCCGCCATCAGACAAAGCGTAATAAGCATCTGCTTCCTCAAGTTTATCAAAAGCATGGCATATACGACCGTTCCTGCCAGATTTTTTATTTTTTCATCTATAATATATTTGTATAACTGTAAAACAAACAGGACATATAACGATAGCCCGAGTCCTTCCGTCATAATGCTATCCGTATAAGCCGAACTTCTGGCTGCCACAAAGCGGCAAAGGATAGTTACTCCGAATTGGGAAACCAAGGCAATCAAAGATAAGATTTTGCCTCCCTCTTTGCGTTCTTTCACCGTCACTGCCAGTTTCCATGCCGCATAAGCCGCCAAAATGCTCTGGGCGACAACTACCGGCATTAAATAATCCCCCTCTCCATAAAGCCGCCGGAATACCCATAAGAAGGTAGGATATAAGGGTTCCCTTGTAATGTCCATGGTGGCATAGCTCATGGAATCTTTGCACCAAACCGGTCCGTCATAAAGCGGGAAAAAAAGATAAAACAACAATGCCGCCGCCAATAGGCCAAGCTCCCATTTATCCCATCCTCTTTTGGCTCTTCTTTCTTTTTCAATCTCCATTGCCATGCTCTTTGTCTCCTTGAATCATGTTCAGCCAAAACTCAAAATCCCTTCGGTTTTTCAATGCCATATTGGACAAGATAAGCCCCGAAAAAAAGGATTGAATCGCCGCTAACATAACAAAGCCGCAGACAAACAGCGTAGGGAATTTATCCACCATCCCTGTCTTTAAGAAATCAATCAATATCGGTATAAAAAAGAGAATCGACACAGCAGCCAAAAGCACGGCGAGCAATGTAAAGAAACCTAATGGCTTATAGTCCTTATACAGCTTCCCTATCGTTCCAATCACTTTTATCCCATCCGAATAAGTATTCAGCTTGGATTCGCTCCCCTCCGGCCTGTCCCTATAATCCACAATCACATTTTCTATCTGCATATTGTTGGACACTGCATGGATTGTCATCTCCGTTTCAATCTCAAATCCCTTGGACAATACGGGGAACGTCTTGACAAACCCATAACTGAAAGCCCGGTAACCCGTCATTATATCTTTGATATTGCATCCAAACAGACGGTTGATGCTCCCCCTCACCAAGCTATTCCCCATATTATGGAAAGGCCTTTTATTTTCCGTAAAATACGTGGAGGAAAGCCTGTCGCCCACTACCATATCCGCATTATGGTTCAACACCTTGTCCACCATTTCGGCCGCATACTCCATCGGGTAAGTATCATCCCCATCTACCATAACATAGCATTCCGCATGAATCTCCCGGAACATACGGCGGATTACATTCCCCTTCCCCTGCATATATTCATTCCGGACCACCGCTCCAGCCGCCTCTGCCAACTTAGCCGTTTTGTCCGAAGAATTATTATCATAAACATAAACCACCGCCTCCGGCAATGCTTCTTTTGCATCCGCAACTACCTTTGCAATCGTTTTCTCTTCATTATAACACGGTATTAAAACTGCAATCTTATCCATTTTTCCTCTCATTCCGCCACTTGATGCGGCATCTTATCCGAAGATTATACCTTCTATTCATCATAACCTATATTTTAACAGAATATCCCTTATACGTCTATGTAAAATGTTTTGGATGGGAGATGAAGGTTGTTATGGGGATTTGGCGGGAGTCCGCCCGCGCAAAAGGGGAATCCGGCGTCGCCACGCTTCCGCTCTGCAAAAAGCGTAACAGTGCTAAACCCGAAAAAACCTCGTTAAGCACTGACGCTTTTTAAAGGGCTCCTTCCGGATTCCCCTTTCGCACGGGCTGCTGTATCGGCCAGCATGCCAATAACAAACCATTGATATCGTAGGTTGGGAAGCTAATCCGCCGCCGATGCTTTTTCGCCTTGTGCTGTGCCTCTTTAGTACATATCGTATATAGCACTGACTATTATCATAAATATCGTATCGCCACTCCAGCACTAGCCATCTCTCCCATTGTATGAAATTGCTGTCCCTCAACTTAGCCTTTCATATTTCATACTTTATCTTATTTAATATTCAATACTTCACCTTTACATCTTCAATCTGCGATATTTAGTCTTTGATATTTCATTTTTTCATGTTTATATGTTTAATTTTTGATGCTTAATTTTTGGTGTTTAATGTTCAATTTTTGTTACTTAATATTTGCTGTTTAATGCTCAATTTTCGTTACTTAATATTTGCTGTTTAATGTTCAATTTTCGTTACTTAACATTTGCTGTTTAATATTCATTTTTTCATATTTAATATTTAATGTTTGATATTATTAATGTAGTCTTGCCGGAGTCTCTTTTGGCTGATTTGAGCGCATTAGGGGGCTATTTTTCCCTGACAAAAAGAGGAACGTATAGCAAGGCATTCCCTACAAACCACACCCCAAAACACATCAATCCCATCAACCCTAAAACCCCTGGTAAATAAATTCCGCCGCACTATAATCCGGGCCATAATGCCCAAGGAGTATCGTATAAAACAGCAATGCATACCAAATAAGGAAACGGACAGGAAGTTTCTTCTTTTCAATCCGTTCCCGCACAGATCCTTTTTGCTGTAGAATGGATACTGTCAGCAATATCAGCAAAGATACAATTGCAATCACAGCTTCAATTGCATCTAAACCAAGAGCCAATAAAGAACCGTCAAACAATACACCCAAATTCCATATACTTATCCCCTCTTTCAACATCCGGAAGGCATCCGGTGCTGAAGGGGCACGGAAAAAGACAAAACCTATATTAGCAAGGAAAAATGTACGTAAGATGCGGAATCCATCGACCCATCTGCTTTTGGGGTTAATATGGAGTTTCTCCATCATCTTTCCGTATAAAGGCGCCAAAAGCTCGCCCGATACAATATAAAACCAATGGAGGAGACCGGAACCGATGACAAATTTCCACTCCCCGCCATGCCAAATCCCCACGGTAAACCAAAGCAGGAACATGGCCAAAAAGGTAGTCAGTTGTTTCCCTCTCTTTTTGCCGAACCTTTTTCTCAGCTTTTTCCCAAGGCTGCCGAAAGCTTCGGTACGCAACAACGGATAAAAAACATATTCCTTCATCCATACGCCCAGTGTAATATGCCACCTCCGCCAATATTCGGAAATATTTTTGGAAAAGAAAGGCGTCTCAAAGTTTTCCGGCAGACGAATCCCGAAAGTCTGGGACATACCCAAAACAATATCCATAGATCCGGAAAAATTAGTATATAACTGGAACGCATAACACACCGTCGCAATCCATATGTAAATACCAGGATATTGCATATAATTGTCATACACCGTATTTACAACCAAATTCATTCTTTCCGATATCACTAACGTCTTAAAAAAACCCCATACCATCCGCTGTAAACCGAACGTAACCTGGCGGTAATCGAAAGGGTGCGGAACAAAAAACTGTTCCCCGTCTTCCCTGTACTTCAAAATCGGTCCGGACAGGATAGATGGAAAATACATCCCATAGGCAGCCATTTTAAAAAAGTTTTTCTGCGGAGCAGCAATCCCATTATATACATCCACTACATAGCCCAAAATAGAAAAAGTATAAAATGAAATCCCCAACGGAACGAGAAAATGAAATCCCTTCAATAAATCCCCCGACGGATGCCATAACGATGTCACCGCATTTACTGTATTGATTCCAAAATTAATGTATTTTAAAACAATCAAAGCGCCAATCAATAACGCAGCCGATAATAGCAGCGCCAGACTGCGCTTTTTCTTATCTTCCGTTCCCGTCATGAAACGCATGGAAATATATGCCGTCAGCGAAGCAACAGCCGGATACAAAATAAGCCATCCGTTTCCTGTCAGTAAATAAAAAGCTGTGCTGACCATAAGCAAAAATACCCATTGCGTTTTTTGGGGAATCAGATAATATATAATTAAGATACATGCATAAAAGCATAAAAAATAGAAGGATGTGAAATTTGCCGGCATAAAACAAGTTCCTTTCTTGCTTCCGTTTTCTGTTATTTGTGCAATTACAGCCCTTTAAGTTCCTATCCCGCAAAAACCGGGCTGGGGCATATTCCATTATCATACATTTTCCGGAGGAGCATTATGACAAATTTAAAAGTACACCACATCGGATATTTAGTAAAAAAAATCCAGCAGGCCATCGGGGAATTTCAACACTTGGGATACCAAACCGTTTCAGAGGTTACCCATGACCAATACCGGAATATCCATATCTGCTTTATGGAAAAAGACGGTTACCAAATAGAACTGGTCTCCCCTGCGGATACCGAATCCGTCGTATCAGGGCTTTTAAAGAAATACAAAAACAGCCCCTACCACATTTGTTACGAAACACCGGACTTTGATGCGGACTTCGCTTCCCTCGTCCAAGAAGGCTATACCGCCATTGATGTTCCGACCCCGGCTCCGGCGCTGGATGGCAGACGGGTGGTATTTCTTATGAACCCCTTTTTAGGGATGATAGAACTGTTGGAAACTGCTGCCCCCTAATCTGCAACAAGAATTGGCGCGGCAGCCATTTCCCTTCTGCGTACAGGCTTACACCGGTTACTCTTTTATCTGGCTTATGATAATATCCGCCATCTCGCCTACGTTCTTCATGGTTACTACTTGTCCCATAGAGAACTTCATGCCAAATTCCTGCTCCACCGCCGCAATCAGATTGATATGCTCCAAAGAATCCCAATCATCAATATCCTCCGCAGTAGTTGCCTCATTTACCGTGATGGATTCATCGTCAAATACATCCTGAAATACTCCGTTTAATGTTTCAAACACTTCTTCTCTTGTCATTCCTTACCTCTTTCCTACGCCCCTTTTGCCGTAAAACCAATAAACACAGCACGGCGCAAACTTATTGTCTTAAATTTCCTAATTATTTTCTTATATTCTCTATTATTTTTATTATTCTCTATTATTTTTTATTATTCTCTATCCTTTTCTGTCATTCTCTATCATTTTTATATACCTGTTTTTCTTTTCATAGTTTCCGTAAGGCTCCGGAATCTCATAAAGCCATATGGTATTGCCTTTTTCGTCCTCTTCTACCTTCGTAAATCCTTGCAGCGCGTAAAAATTTTCCACCATCTTGTTTTTAGCGGTAGGGTAATAGTAGCCTTTTATTGTTTGTATGCCTGCCTTTTGGCATTCCTCTACCAGACAATCCATCATGGCATATTCCATATCCCGCTTCAACACCCGGCAGCTCATAATCCAAAGGTCAAGATGAAGCGTTCCTTCTTTTTTATGCCCAATTACTACGGAAACTACTCCGTTATCCCCAAATTTATCTTCCAGTTTCCCATATAAAGTAATATAATCCGGATCTCCGGCCGTCTGCTCTATTTCGCTCTGGGTATATCTTCTTGTGGTCAAATTAAACTGGTTGCTTTTATTGGTTAATTGGGCAATCCTCGCCATATACACCGGTTCAAATGGTCTGACAGTGCCTTTCATTTCAAGGGATTCCAAATATTCTCCGTAATCCGCAAATCCCGCCCGCTGCTTTTCCCGCATCCGGTTCGCTTTATACATATCGTTCCGCTTCCTATCGTCCTCGGAAAGACTGGTTACTTCAAAAAAGCCGCAGCGGTCAAGTACCCGGATGTATTGCTCCGGTGTGCCGATTTCCGGTACTGCCGCTCCCGGTATCTGTACTCTGACGATTTCCCTCTCCGCCGGGTTATCATCTACAAAAACAAGGCTCTCCGGCAGTAGATTCAGCTCCGATGCAATATCCAACATATTTTTGCTCTTCGGCTCCCAATTTGCCTTAAGGACAATAAAGTCCTCCGGTTTCAAAATACTGGCGGGGTGGTTCAAACCAGCCAATGCATTTTTTTCTTCATTTTTTGAATTGACATTCAGCATCACACCGATGTCTTTCTGCGCTTTCACATAACTCTGAAATTCGGCATAAACCTGCCCCATAGAAGTTTCCTGCCCGATTTCCAGATTTTCCGCCCCGTCATCCCCTACGATGCCTCCCCATAAAGTGTTGTCCAAATCAAGAACCAGCGCTTTTTTATTTTTTCCGAAAACCGCCTTTATAATATTGCACAGATTAAAAGCAAACTCCGGTATTGCCTGCAAACAAAGGCAATACTTATACATATGCCAATAAAACGAATCCGACCATTTTTCCAGACCGTAAGCTGCAGACATATAATTGATGTCGTTAATATAAAAATTCCCCCGTCCCTCCGCATATTGGTACAAACGCTCATTCAGCTTTGTCAGGAAACGGGTTTTCCCACTGATGGCCGCTGCGTCCTGGTTTCCCATCAGCCGGTAAAAAGGGTATTCAAAATTATTCTGTATCACCGGACAGTGATATGTCTCTTCCAGCTTGTTCCACATTGCGGCAAAATGCCCATATTGCTCCTCCAGCAAAGCATCCACCGCATCCTTCCCATCCCCCGGCTTTGGATAAGCCGTGATATTCCGGCTGCTGGTATGGATATAAATAATATCCGGCGCAAAATCTTCCAGCGCACTATTGCCGAACATGGCATCCTGGAAATACTGCCCATATTCCGACTCATAAAACTCCGGCGCTATCCCCTGGTCCAACAGGAATACCTCCAAGATACGGATAATATCATGAGTCGTACTCCCCCCCAGCACCGCAATCTTCTTCCTCACCCGGGGCACGTCCAAAGCAAGCAGACCCCGCTTCAGCTTTTTTGAGTTCTTCAATATATATTCGCTGTCAAAAGGATACTCCAACTCTCTCAACTTCTTCTCTCCTCTATGGCAAACTGCCCTACCGGGCATACAATTTTATTTTACCCTTATCCATAACCCGGACATCCAAGGGCAATCCCGACCCGCCGCTTCACATCCGGCAAAAAACCCCCTGCATCCTAACCGCAAAGCAATCAAAGCCCCCGCTGCAAGCAACAGGGTATCAAACTTGCAGCGCTACAGAGCAGCGGGGTATTTGACCCTCGCGGCAGTCGCCAAATGTCTGCAAGCAGCCACTTGGCTCGTTGCTCGCGGGAATAAAAATATCCGCATAACATTCTACCACACATTCCCAGCCGCCGCCACAATTTATTATGAAAGTAATCCATTTTTAGCAACTGCCCTGCTAAAAGCAAAGCTGTACCCCAAAGCACTGCCCTATTTCACATAACATATTCCGGGCGGCGGCGGGCGGGGATAGATATTTCAAATTCCAAAATGAAATATCCATCCCTGCCCAGCCGCCGCCCGGAACAAGCTATAGGAAATATAGTTTTTTCCCCTTAATTGTTCTTTGTAGCCTCATACTCCAATATAATTTGTGATAACTTCTCCGCATACTTTCTGCGGCCTTTTTTTGCCAAATGGATACCGTCCTCCAAGTATTCATCCGCGGTATATGCATCCAGCCCAATCCCTTCGTAACCGTTTAAGAACAAAGTATTCATATCCGCCGAAACATTGCCGCATACCCTGTGGTATTCCACCAACGCGCCGCCGCCGTTGTTCACCATATTGCCGTCACCCAGATAAGAACCATCCTTGCCCCAGAATTGGGCATAGTTGGGGGAACAAAGTACAATCGTTGCATCCGGGAAATTCCCCCTCAATTGCTGTATCGCAATGCGCAAAGCCCCTGCATACGTATATTCATCAAACGTATCGTCCTCATCGCTTAACGGCACCCCGCTTAAAAAGTCATTCATACCATATTCAATCACGAAGTAATCCGTATTGGAGAAATCACAAGTAGGAAATACCTCTCCCGCCTGATATCCATTTAAGATTTCCGAGTCTATATTGCCGCAGATAGCATGCACTACCCCCTGAAGGCAACGGGAATTCCATTCCTCGTACACGGCGCTTTCATAAGTGGACAATGCTGCCGTCGTTCCCCCCATCGCCAGATTATATACATCCGCATCGCAGTATACCCCTGTCAGATAGGCAATGCCCGTTTCATTCCGGTATCCGTCCAAAATACTGTCCCCTAAAAAAACAATCTGCAGCCTGTTTTGTGCCGGCACTTCAGGGATGACTTCCGTGATTTCCTGCTGCGCAATCTCCGGCTCCTGCAATTCCTCCGGGTCAACCACCAGTTCCTCTGCAGGCGGCTCCGGTTCCGGTTCCGCTGCCTGCGCCGTAGAATTTTCCTGATTCATTTCTTCCGTTGCCTGCGGAATATCGTTGATAACAATCGCATCCCCCGACGCATCTGTTTCGACCTGGCTTTCCTCTTTGCTTCCTTCCTGGCTTTCTTCCGTTCTTTCCTTTCCACATCCAATCATCAATACGGCCGAAAGGATAAGCGCCATCATCACACTCCATTTTTTCATAATTATCCTCCAAAATAAAATTATACTTGCATATTTTTTTCCATTTATGTCTATATTTCATTATAACATACTTTTTATTTTGCGGAATCTTTCTTATAATTATTAAGGAAATGTTCCGCAGACCTTAAAAAAAACTTAATACTTTCTTGTTATGGTTAATTCTGGAAAGCAAAGAGGTTATTTATGATATTTAATTCTATGGCGTTTGCCATATTTTTACCAATTACATTTGTTTTATACTGGATTTGCCCCGCCAAATACCGTTATATTTTCCTTTTGGCAGCAAGCTTTTATTTTTATATGTATTTGGACGCCAGCTATATACTTTTTCTTCTGTCCACAGCCGTCGTCACTTTTTCTCTCGCCATCGCCCTACAGACGGCAAAAACCCCCTCTCTGAAAAAAGCATATCTTCTGATTGGCGTTTTGCTGTTAATTGGCGTTTTGGCGTTGTTGAAATATATGGGGTTCTTCCTGGAAATTACCGGTTTGCCTTCCCCTATGATACAGCTTATGCTGCCGGTAGGGATTTCATTCTATACCTTCCAGACATTGGGTTATTTAATTGATGTTTACAGGGGGAAATATTGTGCGGAACGGCATTTTGGCTATTATTGCCTGTTTGTTTCTTTTTTCCCCCAGCTTCTTTCCGGGCCAATCGCCAGAGGGGATGCCTTACTCCCCCAATTAAAAGAGGTACGCACTTTCGACGCTGCCAAAGCCTCTTACGGGCTTAAACTCATGGCTGTCGGCTACTTCAAAAAACTTGTGGTTGCCGGTCTGCTGACGCCTACCGTAGACAATATCCACGGCAATCCGGAGAATTATATCGGTTTCGTTTACATTATTGCCACGATTATGTTTGCCCTCCAGATTTACTGCGATTTTTCCGGATATACGGATATCGCCATTGGCTGCGCCGCCCTTTTCGGCATCCGGCTTTCGGAGAATTTCAAAAGCCCATATTTTTCCCATAGCATACGGGAATTTTGGAGCCGATGGCATATTTCCCTTTCCACTTGGTTCAGGGATTATGTATATATCCCTTTAGGCGGCAACCGTGTCAGCAAGTTCCGCCACACCATAAACCTGATGCTGACTTTCTTAATCAGCGGGCTATGGCACGGCGCAGGCATTAACTATATCCTTTGGGGCGGCATCCACGGCATTTACCAAGTGGCTGAAGTCACTTTTAAGACAAACGGTAAAAATAAGCCGGCCCTACTGCCAAATTCCTCCTCTAATGATAGCCAGGAAAAAGCTGGCGGAAAATTAAGAAAAGCCTTTTCCCTTGCTGCCACCTTTTTTGCAGTCTGCTTTGCATGGGTATTTTTCCGCGCCGAAACATTAAGCGACGCATGGAGGATTTTATCCTTAAGTTTTTACGGTATAGATAATTTCAGCGAGTATCTGAAAACTGCTGTTATCTGTTTGGATATGTCCTATGAATATATGGTTTATTTGTGCATCCCTGTTTTGCTGCTTATCCTTTACGACTATGCATCTTTGAAAACCAATGTTATCCAATACATTTCCTCCAAAAAGATATGGGTACGTTATCCCGTATATATCTTTTTTATACTTGCTATTTTATTATTTTCGGAGAAAGGAATCTCTACTGAATTTTATTATTTTCAGTTCTGATTGGTTGATATTATGAAACGATTTGCCTTATTTACGGCTAAATGCCTGATTGTATGCCTTGGAACGCTTTTCCTGCTTTTTGCATTGAATAAACGCTATATGCAGGTCCGGGAAAACCCTTACAGCGATGCCAACAAATTTCATTTTATTAAATCCACTTATAACGATATCCAAATCTGTAATCTCGGCAGTTCCCACGGGGAATATGCCTTTTATTATGACGGGCTTATGAAAGGCAGAGGCTACGAGTGTTTCAACTTTGCCATGTCCAGCCAAACTTATGACTATGACTATGCCATTCTCTCCATGTACCGGCAATATTTTTCGGAGCAATGCCTGATGTTTATCCCCATCTCCTATTTCTCCTTCAACAACGAGGTAACCAATGAAGAAGAGGCGCAATTTTTAAATGCAAAATACTACACTTTTTTATCCCCCAAATACATTCCCGGCTATAACCCTTATATTGATATCATCACACACTACTTTCCGGTTTTATCCGCCAAAGAGGAAATTATAAAGCTTTTCCCCACCTTCTCCTTAAAAGTTTCGGCTGCGGAAAGCCAGAATCCAAAAGAGGATACCGGAAAAGAAGCCGAATTCCGGGAAAAAGCAAAAAACCGCTACCACCGTCATATGGATGACAAAGAAGAATATTTTCTTGACGAAAGAATCCGTAATCTATATGATATCCTTTCCTTTTGTAAAGAAAACGGTATTACTGCCGTTTTAATCACCACACCATACACTGGCCTATATTCGGAACTGTTTTCCGAAGAATATAAAAAAGAGTTCTCCGGCATTGTCCAAACCATCGCCGAAGATACGGGCACTCCTTATTATGATTATTCGGAGGATGTGCGGTTTGCCAATAATCTGGAATATTTTTCCGACGCAGACCACCTGAATACTGACGGTGCTGCCGTTTTTATGGAAGTGATTGAAAAAGAGGTGCCGGAATTTGGGGAGTTCCTTTCACGTACTAAGCCCAATGGGAAGGGGTATGACCCGAAGTGGAAAGAATGATAAACGTGGAATCGAGTAGAAAAGATTCATCTTTCCCTACTCGCTGGGGGCCCGTGCGCTGTATAGCGGCATATTTCCTCTGCACGGGGCTGCGAATAAAGGGGGACCGGAGGTCGTCCGGAGCCAGAAAGCA
>Ga0137306_101293_pt1 | contig 26403 bp, 27 predicted proteins | sample Inofroosms_March_FD_97187 | JGI IMG/M metagenome (GOLD analysis project Ga0137306, IMG submission 97187) | Mouse cecal microbial communities from Vienna, Austria - N-Acetylneuraminic and N-Acetylglucosamine D2O microcosms_March | ecosystem: Host-associated > Mammals > Digestive system > Large...
TGTTAAACAGAACAGAATATAAGCATTAAAAGAAATGAGAGGAGATATGCATGGCAAGAACAGTTGGAATCGGACATCAAGATTTTGAACGGTTGATTACCAGCGGTAATTTTTATATAGATAAGACCGGATTTATCAAAGAATGGTGGGAAAACGGTGATGTAGTAACATTGATTACACGACCCCGCCGTTTTGGAAAGACTCTGAACATAAGTATGACAGAACAATTTTTTTCGGTTGAATATGCTGGAAAAGAAGAGTTATTCAGGGATTTATCCATTTGGAAAGAGGAAACATACCGCAGGCTGCAGGGAACTTACCCCGTAATCTCTCTTAGCTTTGCCAGTATAAAGGAGACCTCTTTTGATGATGCCAGAAAACAGATCTGCCAGGTTATTAAGGAACTGTATAACAAGCATGATTATTTGCTGGCTGCAGACTGCATGAACACGGATGAAAAAGAACAGTATCAGAAAATCTCCGCTGAGATGGAGAATTATTTAGCGGCAGGCTCTCTCCGTGCTTTATCGAATTATTTAATGCGCTATTATAAGAAAAAAGTAATTATACTCTTAGATGAATATGACACGCCGCTGCAGGAAGCATATGTATATGGATACTGGGAGGAGCTGGTTAATTTTACCAGAAGTATGTTCAATGCGGCATTTAAAACAAATCCTTATCTGGAAAAGGCTCTTATGACAGGAATCACACGGGTAAGCAAGGAATCTATTTTTTCAGACTTAAATAATCTGACAGTAGTTACAACGATATCAGACCTGTATGCGGATAGCTTTGGCTTTACTCAGGAAGAAGTCCGGGATGCACTGGATGAGTATGGTCTTATATCCAAACAAAGCGATGTGAAAGACTGGTATGATGGATTTACTTTTGGGAACAAAACGGACATTTATAATCCATGGTCTATCCTGAATTATTTAAAATATGGAACGTTTTCTACGTATTGGGCGAACACAAGCAGCAACAGCCTGATTGGAAAATTGATCCGTGAAGGAACTCCTGATATCAAGATCGTAATGGAAGATTTATTGACAGGGAAATCTCTGCACACGCAGATTGATGAGCAGATTGTATTCAGCCAGCTGGACTATGACGGCAATGCTGTTTGGAGTCTTCTCCTTGCAGGAGGCTATTTGAAATTAGTAAACCACACTGTAGATGCAGCATCAGGCGTCGAAGAATTTGAACTTGCCTTGACAAATAAAGAGATCCGGATTATGTTCCAGAGGATGATAGAGGGATGGTTTGCCCGGTTTGTTCCGGCATATAATGAATTTATCAAGGCGCTTCTGGCAGGAGACTTGGAAGCTATGAACGCGTATATGAACCGGGTATCCGCCGCAACTTTTAGCTATTTTGACACGGGAAAGAACGCGCTGGGAGAAGCTGAGCCGGAACGGTTCTATCACGGCTTTGTGCTCGGACTGATGACAGATTTGGCAGACAGATATAAAATTACTTCTAACAGAGAAAGTGGTTTTGGACGTTATGATGTGATGCTTGAACCATTTAATGATACGGATGATGCATTTATCATGGAATTTAAGACATGTAATCCCAATAAGAACAAAACTTTAGAAGATACAGTTGCGGAAGCCCTCAGGCAGATTGAGGAGAAGAACTATGAGGCCGGTTTAACGGCCGGCGGGATTACGCCGGAGCGGATTAGGAAGTATGGATTCGCATTTGAAGGAAAGAAGGTTCTGATTGGATAGATTATAATTGAAAGAGAGCTTCTTCGGCAGCCCTGATGTCACCGAAGAAGCATTTTATCTCTTTTATAAATACTTCGAAGCATTTTAAGAGAGCTTTATTGTTTCGAGTACCGTATCTATTATTTCCCCTATACTCTCCGATGCCATTATCTTTTTCATGGGAAACCGGATGCCAAATTCTTCTTCTATTGCAACAATTACATCAATCCGTTCAAAAGAATCCCAGTTTTTTATTGATGTATCATCGTTTACAGTAAGCGTATCATCATGAAACACCTTTTTAAAAATGAGGATTACCTTTTCTGATATTTCTTCTCTTTTCATATTACTCCTTTCACAAAACGAATTCCTTTTTCAGACATTGGTATATGTTTTCTCCTATTGTGCCGTCTAAGTTAGAAAAAGCTCTGTGGACATCAGACATTCTTTTTTCATATAATGGATCTTCTTCATTTAACACCATATCAATAAATTTAGGAAGCTTCCTCTCTTCCCCTGGCCTTGCCTTATAGTAATTATTGATATAACTCACAGGAGACCGCCTGCAATATGTTTCGTTCAGCCTTCTTTCATAGATATACACGGGTTTTCCTGAGATCATGTATTCCGAAATCATTGAACTGTATGTTGTAATCAATGCGTCCGATAAACGGAAGGAAAGAGCATAGTCTCCTTTCGTATCCAGTACTCCGTTATCCGACTCCTGAATCCGCCGCTCACACAGTTCAATAAAATCCAATGTGGTATAAAGTTCCCTGCTTTTTAGAGTGTCCTTAAGCAGAGGATGCGGACGCCAGATCAGGGCACAGTCTTCTCTGTTTAAAAGATTATCAAGTATATTTTCATGGGTCCATTCTGCAAGGCTTTCCTTTTTTTCATATTTCTTCTGGTAATTGTACCAGTATATAAAATATGATAAATGTGTATTAAGCAGAAAGACTTTTCGCCCTTCCAGTTTTCTCTTCCATTCAGGAGGATAAGTTTTGGGTTCCTTCAATCCTTTGATAACTGCATCTATTTTAGGTGAACCCAGCGCAAGAATCTTATTGCGTTCTATTCCATGGTTAATATAGATATTTTTTACTTTTTCCGACTGTACTAAAACTTTATCTGACGAATGAACCGCATTTGTCACACACATAAATGCCCCTTGGTTAGGATTATAGTATCCCATTAAGCCATATGGGCTGTATATCAGCCGTTCTGTATACTGCTTTAGATTATAAGAATAATATTGTTCCGGAACCCTTGTCACATTGTTATCACCGTCATATGGATTATGGATAAAGATCATGTCCGGCCTCTCCGATTCTAATGCATACGCTCTATAATCCGTTATGGGTACATAGTCTGGAAACAATGCTGCTTCGTAATTTAACTCTGCTTCGTTTCCGTTACTGTCCAGCGTATAATATGGTATCACGACTACCTTTACCTCACAGTTTTCATCGCCGGCCGCCGCCTCCCATATACTTTCTAAGCTGGTCCACATGGAAGCCTTATAAGGCATAAATGTAATTTTTAATGTAACTTTGATATTATTTTCTGTCTCATGATATATTGTTTCGATGTATTGGTTCAGTTTTTCTCTTATTTCGGCGCTGTTTAATTGATCATTTCTATCCAGGCAGACACTAATTTCAAATAAATATTCGCAATATTCTTCTAAATCTTTGATGATTTTTTCCTGCGTTTTATCAAATTGTTCTATCGTGCCGCCAAATGATACTGCACATTCCTGACAGTCTGCCAAAAGATGGTATACTTTTGTGTTTTCTTCTGTCTGTAAATACATCCTGATTTCGTCATGAGCTTCTTTTAAAGTAATTAACAATTGAAGCAGCTGCTTCTTTATAGACTTCCGCATGAATTCATTTCCTCCATATTACCATTCTTCTAATAGCTGCTTTGTCTTGCTGCATACGCTGTAATAACTCCGAATATATTCCTCAAAAGTCATCTTTTTTAATCCATTATAGAATTTTACATCATATACCATATCCTTATTCCACCACTTTAATCCCATGTGAACTGCAACGCTGGGATAAACCGGAACCTCTGTACAATGCACCTGATATTCTTGTATTGTTTCATTATTGTCTAATCTTTCCATTTCATCTAATTCGTCTGTATCTATATGCAGATATCTCAGAATTTCTCTGACCAAATTACAGACCAGGCAGGTGTGCATATGCGCCATATCTCTGTATAGCATTTTCTCTTTGTAATTATCCCGGATATAATTTCCTATTTTAATATCACATTCATTTTCTTCATACTCCAGCATACGAAACATGGTTTTAACATGCTGTTCCACCTCTGTTTTTGAATAAAAGTCCTCCCTTACCAGACATTCTATAATCTCATCTACATTTTTCCTTTCCTCTATCATCCGGTTAATATTTTCATCTCCGTATTCAAAAGGCCCGTGAAATAAATTCTCTGTATCCTTTTTAAAATACGAATTTAAAGCCCCTTTCCAATTTCGTCCCATCTGGGGCCAGTATAACCGCAGCAGCGCGCTTGGAAGCGTAATAATTTTGCAGTTTTCAGGCAGTTCTTCCGGTTTGAAAAACTTAGGATTATCCAGTTCATGACGCATGCAGATATATACGTCGCACACATTTTTGACATAGCTAATGATACGCACAGACCATTTACTCCGCCACATATGTGTGGAAAACTTATATAGCATGTATTCCTTTTTAAATCCCTTCAGCTCTGACAAAAAATCATATGCGACCACTGTTTGGCACGCGCCGGCCATAATTACAATCTTTCGCTGCGTTAAAACAGCCCTCACTATATCAATATCTACATATTCCTCAAATATTTTGGAAGCATCTGTCAATATCTGGTTTTCAATGAATACATAGGGGCCCTCACAAATGACGAGATAATCCGTTGCTTTTTTATCATATTCTTCCCAGGTGATTACCGGCATTTCCTTATTTTCATCCAAATACACCGGATGTACCTTTTTCGATGTCACACAGCTTTTTATATGATAGACGTCCTTATAGTTCATATAAAATTCTTTTGCCAAGGTATTCATTCCAAAAAGAATAATGTCTGACGTTTCCAGTTTTGTTTTTATTAAATTTTTGATATCTTCTGATGTTTTTCTCATTCTGCCGCCTCACAAATTATCACAATTGATTATATAATATTTTTCCCGCTTCATTTCTCGGAATTTTATTTATGTAACAGACTTGAAATACGCTGGAATTAATTGTGAGCTTATTAGAGATATACTGTCTGATTTTCTCATGCTCCCCCTGAATCGTAACATAAATCTTCATACATTCATCATTTCCCACACAGGCGCATTCTGTGTCAAAAGCTGTTTTAATCATATTTTCACACTCATCCAGTCCAATACGATAACCGCATAGCTTAAGAAAACGTTTTTTTCTTCCTGCAATATAAAAAAATCCGTCCGCGTCTTTTTTTGCCATATCACCAGTATATAAAATTCCATGTCTTTCATCGCCGAGAGCCAGATCTGCTCCTGTTTCGGCGTACCCAAGCGTTACATTCGGTCCTTGATATACCATCTCACCAATCACATCAGGCTCTGTAATTTCCTTTCCTCTCTCATCCACAATATAAAGACGGCCATTAGGAATTGCCTTACCAATGCTTCCGCATTTTTCTACAGCATATTCTGCCGGGAGATATGCCATTCTGGCGCTCCCTTCCGTCTGTCCATAGGTAACAATAAATTTTCTTCCTGTTTTCTGTGCATATTCTGCAAATTCTTGGTGGAGCTTCTCGCTAAGTTTCCCTCCGCCCTGTGTAAAGGTTTTGAGATGAGGAATATCCATCTGAAATACACGTAATTTTTTTAAGATTTCATAACTATAGGGTACATTAGTAAAAGTAGTTGCCTCTTGTTCTTTCAAAAATGTCCAGTACCGGGGGTCTAGTACATTCATGGATGTCAGCAATACCGCCGCGCCGGAATACAAATGGCTGTTCATTACAGATAAACCGTACGTATAGTTAATCGGAAGATCGAGAATCGGCCGTTCTGTACCATCCAGATCAAAAAATGTAGAGATATTTTTCGCCTGCGCTTCCAGATTCGCATAAGAATGCCTCACCAGCTTTGGACTTCCTGTGGAGCCGGAAGTTGTTAAAAGCAGCGACAGCTCATTATACAGGGGATAACCTTTGGAACCTGCAGACACAAGGATATACTGATATTTTTTGAATAGAACCGATTCCCGCTGATCTGCCATATACGCTGGTTTCCAGATATATTCCGGCTGATAGATAGCAATCAGCCTTTCCATTAATTCCTTATCCATGGACGCTCCTAACATCAATGGAACTACATGACTGCTTACCGCCCCCAGATAACCTATGGCGGCGCCTGCACTATTATCATTTAAGATAAATATTAATGTTCTTTTATGGATTACTGCATAGAATTGAGAGGCAAATTCTAAAATCTGTCCATAAGAACACTGATTTCCTTCGCTGTCTATGATTGCAATCTTATTCTGATCCTTCTTATCAAGCTCTAAAAACATATATTTTATTCCTTAAATTCAATCTCAAACATGCTCCTGTCAGAAGTATGATATCCGCCCCCGATAACCAGAATCTGTCCGGTCGTATAACTGGACAGCCCTGATGCAAAATATAAACATCCGTCTGCAATTTCTCCCGGTTCTCCAAGTCTCCCCATTCCCGGTCGCATACCCCCAGCGATATATTCCTTTTTTAATGAAACCTTCAGGCGATCTGTCTGTATCATTCCCGGCGCTATAGCATTCACCCGTATATTATAAGGAGCCAGCTCCTTTGCCATAGATTTTGTAAGCGCTATAACTGCGCCTTTACTGGCAGAATAGGCAGTCTGTCCTCTGCTTCCTTCGACACCGGCAATGGATGCAATATTTATAATGCTCCCGTTTTTTTGCTTCATCATAAATCGAGTGGCTACAAGCTGCGTCAATTCCAAAAGGCCAAAAACATTCACCTCAAACATTTCTCTTGTCCTGTCCAGTGAAATCATTCCCAATGCCTCGTTAAAAATCAGCCCCGCATTGTTTACAAGAATATCAATCCTTCCCGCTTCTCTTTTCAGACGCAGGATACTTTTTCTTATTTCTTTCTGGCTTGTTACGTCAAAGTATACAGGAATGAGCCTGTCTTTTTCTGCTGGATTAATCTGAGAAACCCATTCATCCAGACAGCCTTCCGTTCTCGCATTAGCATAGACAATAGCGCCCTCTTCTAAAAACCGCTTTGCGATTTCCCGGCCTATTCCCCGGCTTGTCCCTGTTATAAGACATACTTTGTCAGACAAAATACCTTCCTTTGTTATCACTTTTCGCACCTTTACATTTTTAAATAGGATTCTTTTAATCGTTTTCTGTCAACTTTTCCATTTGCATTATATGGGAATTCTTCTACTCTTATCTTAATGTTGGGTATCATATAATCAGGAATTTTTTCCCTTAACATATCATCTAAAACTTCATCATCAAACTTCTGCCCTATATAGAAGAAAACAATTTTTTGCTTTTCATCATCATATACGCACGCACAAGTTTCAATTTCGGCAATTCCCCCGGCGGCAACCTCAATTTCGCCCAATTCAATCCTGTGCCCCATATGTTTGATCTGAAAATCCTTTCTGCCCAAATAGATAATCTCATCTCTTTCATTAAGCTTAACTAAATCACCGGTACAGTATATTAAATCTCTATATTTCTGATTTAACGGATTTTGAATAAATACTTCATTACTCTTTTCTGTATTTTTATAATATCCTAATGCAAGACTTCTGCCTCTGATACATAATTCGCCGATTTCGCCCTTTGCGGCCGCTTCTTTATTTTCGTTTAATATAATAAAATCTGTATTCTGACATGCTGTTCCTATGGGAAGCGGATCATCATCTTTAAATTCCCTGTCTACAATATAATATGTGCAGACATCTGTAATTTCAGTTGGTCCATATAAATTGGCATATAATGCATCCGGTAAATATTTCCTCCATAAATTTAAATATTTATTGGGCATTACCTCTCCGCAAAATAATACCTTTTTTAAGGATGTTAAAGGCACCTTCCGCAAAGCCTTTAATTTTGCTGCCATGCATAATGCTGATGGGACGAAAAATATTGTTGTAATTTCATTTTCGTTTAAATATTTTAGCAGCTGCATGGGAAATACAAAACACGCTTTCGGAATGATATAAACTGTAGCGCCGTTTTTCAGACCGCAATATATATCTAAGATTGAATTATCAAAATAAAACGGCGCCTGATTTCCGAAACTATCCTGTTCTGTAATATGAAATGTTTTGGTTACCCATTCTGTGTACTCTATAACAGACTGATGCGATACCACCACACCCTTTGGGACACCTGTCGAACCGCTTGTAAAAAGTACATATACAGGATCCATATCAATTATTTTTCTGCGGATATCTGTCAGATATTCCAGATTCATTTCGCCCTGTATTATTTCATCATATATGAGTATCCTGCTTTTTGGTGCTATCTCCAAGATAACCGGTGCATGTTCCTTGTCTGTAATAATTACAGTTGTTTCTAATATATTAAGAATTGCTTCTATGCGCTGTGCGGGCATTGATACGTCAATTGGGCAGTAAAAATTGCCACTATACAATATCCCCATAAATGATGCGATCATTTTTACACTCTTATCAAGGTATACCACAACCGGTCTGCGTAATACTCCCAGTCTTCCAATTGCACTGCCTATTGACTCTCCATAATTTTTCAATTCTTGATAGGTATACGTCTCTCGTTCATCCACAAACGCCTTTTTATTAGGATATTTTTGTGATGATTCCTCTAAATACTCTAAAATATTTGTAGTCATATTTCCCCCTCCTCAGACCGTCTGAAAACCCTGATTCTAACAGTCTACAGCGTATTTTTGTATTAAAATAGCTTCTCGGACGGCCTGCCCTGTTATCTTGATCAACATCAAACTTCCCACAACCAATCTATTGCATGGCGGTTTGTTAATTGATAGCCTATTTTCTTATGATATCTAAGCGATGTTTCATTATGCAGTAAGATCCATCCCTGTATTTTTGAGACATTTCTGTCGCATAACCACTTAAGTCTTTGATAAGTCAAAATAGGGGCAAGTCCCTTCATTTTATACTCTTCTTTTACCGCCATTACTTCTGCCTGTGCAATACCGAAATTTATAGCTGCGATACCGGCCGCGCATATTTCATTGTCCTTATTTACAATACATAAATAAGAGCCCTCTTCTAACTCCTGTTTTTCCTGTTCTGTTCTAAAAGTCAGATGGTAATCCTTAAGAATATCTGAATTGATTATGACTTGTTCTATTTGGTCAAATTGGGAAAACTTTGGTTTTATGCAATAATAACCTTTTTTTTCCATTAGTTTTGTGTATTTTTCTATGGACTTACAGTTAGATAATAATTCCTGTGTTTTTCCCTGAATTTGTACGGACGTGCCCTCCTGTGTAAATCCAATTTCCTGTAAGCGATTCTGTACATGTAATAATTCTTTATTTTCGTGTTTCATATTATATGTATTACGAATCAACATTTTTTTGTCAAAAGCAGATATTTTAAATTTCCGTTCTCCATCGACATATAAATAAACTCTGTAATATGTGCTTTCATCGAAATAAAAAACAATTCCGTATTCACTTTTTTCAAAAAACGCTTTCTGTAATTTAATATATCTGTTTATCGCGTTGGGCATAAGATAAATATTTGAGAAAGGTACGCGGCATATTTTTTTAAACTCTTCTATTAAGCTTTTATACTCGTCTATAGATTGTAACTGTTTTATCATAGACCTCCCTCCATTTTTATTTAATACGTTCTATTAGCGATATAATGCTGTCTACCGTCTGAAAATTATCAGAAACTATTAATTCCGGGTCGATTTCAATATGGAAACAATCCTCTAATGCCATTACGATATTAATAATTTCAAAAGAGTCAATCAGGCCTGATTCCAGCAGATTTCCATGGATACTATTCTTGATTTTAGGATTAATTTTAGTTAATATATCTAATACTTGTTCTCTCATATTTTTGCTCCCTATTCTTTATTTTCATATTGTTCTTAAACATCTAGCAGCCATTCGTCCACGTATTTATCCATAATATTATATCCTAAACTTTTATGATATTTTAGAGAAGGTTCGTTATAAGCTGAAATCCAGCCTTGAACAATCTGAATATTTTTATCACAAAGCCATTTGTTCCTATAATATGATAAAATTGGGGCAAAGCCTTTCATTTTATACTCCGGTTTTACAGCCACTGCTCCTTCCCGGACAATCTTCTTTGCGATATCAATATCTACAATTCCGCCAGCGCAAATTTCATCACTGCTATTGACAATACACAAATATATACCTTTTTCTAATGCTTTTTTTTCCTCAGGCGTTCTGTACGTCATCTGATAGTCTTTAATAACATTAGATTCCAGTATGATGCGTTCTATCTCGTCAAAACGCGAAAAATCAGGCGCTATGCATCGATACCCCTTTTTCTCCATTTCGTTTATGTGTTTTTCTATAATCTTACATTTAGAAAATATATCCTGCGAGTTTCCCTGCACTCTTACTAAGGTTCCTTGCTTTTTGAATCCAAGTTCCTGCAGACGATTTTGTATATTTAATAATGTCGAATTTCTTTTCCTTGTACGGTATATATTACGTACTAAAAGCTTATTGTCACGGATAGGTACTTCAAATTCACTTTTTTCATTTACGTATAAATATACGCTGTAATGTGTAGATTCATCAAAGAAGAATACAATTCCGTTATCATCCCTTTTATAGCTGACCCTGCGCAATTCTATATAACGGTTTATATCATCCGGCATAAGGTAGATATTTGAAAAAGGCTTTTTACATACTGCTCTAAATTCGTTAATTAGAGTCCGATACTCGTCCATTGACCTTAATTCTTTTATCATGGTTTATCTCCTTATAGACTTATTCAAAATTTCCACAAAGTTTTTTGACCATTTCCATAATTGCCTTTACTGTACAAAAATTTTCAAATGTTATAGCATCTATATCGATAGATATATCAAAGGCCTTTTCTAATTCAACTACTAAATTGATTATGATAAAGGAATCAACGATACCCTCTGAAAACAAATCCAGTTCAATATCATCTAACTCCTCTCCGCTGATTTCACATAAAATATCTAAAATTTTTTCTTTCATATCGTTCACTCTCCTCATTAACAATTAAATTTATAAATCTCATATGCCTCTCTAACTAAAGATAAACCATCCTTTTCTAACAAATATACTCTGGGCAGTTTTCTGCTTAGAAACAAATAAATACCTTCTGTTACAGAATAAGCGCCAATTTTTTCAAACACGAACATATCCCCTTGTTTTACATCTGTAAGCGGAACGCTTCTTACAAGAACATCTGCTGCTGTACATAAAGAACCGCAGATACACAGGCCATTTTTGCTTTTTTCTTCTTTTTGAAGATTTACTTCAGTAAATTCTTCCGTCTCCTTACGATAATAATAAACCGGCGGCACTCTGACTCCCATCACCTGTCCATAATAATTGACATGGTTGATACCTCCGTCTACAATACAATATTTCTGGTTGTCATTACATTTAGTATCTACAATTTCTGTTATATAGCTGCCACAGTCCGCCGTCAGAAAGCGTCCCATTTCTAATGTAAGCCGCCTTTTTTCCAAAACCTTTTTAAATGCTTCCTTACACTCGTCCAACTGCCGCATTTCCTGTTCGTCATTGCCAAAATATTCAACCCCAAAACCAGGCCCATACTCTAACTTCTCTATTATAATCTGGGATTCCCGCTCTAGTTCCTCACAGAAGGTAAGCAGTTCTTCTATCTCTTTTACTACTTTTTCACTCCTTTTTTGTGTCCCGGAATAATATTGGATTCCCTTTATCCTGATATTAGGAAACTCTTCTCTTCTCCTGAGCATTTCTCGGATTTCATCTTTGCCTGCGCCAAACTGATTACCGCTTGTTAAGCGGACTAATGCATTTACAACGATTCCCTGTGAAAAAGCGCATTCCTGAATCAGCAGCATCTGCTGTCTTGATTCAATTGTGTACATTCCTACCCCCCAGATCATTGCCCGCTTCACATCGTTTTTCTCTTTATTTACTCCTGACAGAACAATCTTATTCATTGCAATATTTTTCTTTTTGCAGATAGACAACTCGCCCGGGGAGCAGACCTCAAAACTGTCAACTAAGGAATCTAACGTCTCAATTAAAAAAGGGTTGGCTTTCATTGCATAGCACAATTCCATATGCGAATCCATCTTAAGTTCTTTCGCAATATGTGAAACCCTTTTTTGCAGGCGTATGGTATCAAATATATAAGCTGGTGTAGCGTTTTCATTTTTCAGTTGTTTTAAGATTTCCTGCCGCATGTTATTCTCCCTTAAAAAAATTTTTCTTTAATTTTTTCCTGTCTATTTTTCCATTTGCCGTTAACGGCATACTTTCTACATTCACAAACCGTTCTGGTATCATATACTTTATAAGTTTTTTCCTAAGGGCTGCCCTTATATTCTTTTTCTCCACATTTCCTTGGAAGACGGCTATAATTTTTTCCGCTTGTTCATCATACAAACAGCAGACCCGTTCTATTCCCTGAATTTCACTGATATAAGTTTCTATTTCTCCTAACTCTATTCGGTGTCCCAGATGTTTGATCTGAAAATCTTTCCTCCCAACATAAACAAAATTTCCGTCTTCCCGGTAATAAGCCATATCTCCCGTTCGGTAAATCATTTCCATATAATTGTGATTGAGCGGGTTCTGTACAAAAGCTTGTTTTGTCCTTTCCATATCTTTGAAATACCCCAGCGCCAAGGAATTTCCCCCTACGCAGATTTCGCCTGGAGTATCATGCGTACATATCTCCTTCTCCCCATCCAGAAGAAATACCCTATCATTTGGAAATGCTTTTCCAATCGGAATTACCTTTTCATCTAAATTTTTATTATTAATTATATAATATGTACAATTACACGTTATTTCTGTCGGACCATATAAATTTACAAACATTGCATCCGGCAATACCCGTACCCATTCAGCCAAATGTCTAACAGGCATCACTTCGCCGCTAAACAGAACCTTATTAACTGTTTTCGGAATTTTATATGAAAAACTATTTAGAGAAGAAATTACACATAATGCAGACACCGCCCATATAAGTGTTGTAATTTTTTCTGAGTCCATAATATCTAAAAGATTTTTGGGAAAAGCAAAATATTCTTTCGGGATAATATACATTGCAGCACCCTTCATAAGCATGGAATAGATATCCTTCACAGAGACATCAAAATCAAAAGGAGCCTGATTCCCAATAATATCGTCTGCGGTAATAGAAAACATTGACGTAAAATAATGCATAAACTCAATCACTGATCTATGTCCTACAACAACTCCCTTTGGTACTCCCGTAGACCCAGATGTAAAATTAACATATAAGGCGTCGGTATCAACCATCTTTTCTCTGATTAACCGAAGACGTTCCTGATGAATCTCCGTATTCAGCAAATCCTCCGCTAAGACAACGGTACCCTCAAAATTCATTTCCTGCAGAGCCTCTATCCGTTCCTTATCCGTAATAATGATAGGCGATGACACAGCGGCCAGTATTTTTTCTACCCGGTCTTTCGGCTGAATTGGATTGACCAGAGAATATGCCCCCCCTGCATAAACAATGCCGAAAAAAACTTCTACTGTCAGTACGCTCTTTTCCATATAAACAGGGATTGTTTTCCCAAATATCTGCTGTGCTTCTAGAGCGCTTCCGATCTTTTGAGCGTCACTGCATAAAGAAGAAAAATCCCTTTCTTCTTTCACATCTTTTACTGCCGTTTTATCTGCATATAATACTGCGGATTTTTCCAAAAATTCTAAAACATTTTTCTCCATAATATACTCCTGTTATCTGCCTAATTTACTTTTTCATCTGGTCTGAATATCATTTCTCCATCCATTCCGGAAAATTTCATAATATCCATTGCCTTATACAAATACTCAATCAGCACATACAAGTATTCCTCCAATGTCAGATATTTGACTTCAGAATATGTAACTACCCGATACTTCTTATTTTTCAAATCCTTTCCAAGATTCAGCGTCTTTTGTACGCTTGGATAGACCGGAAGTTCGCTTCCAGAAATTTCCTCTATTAATGATGCACGGACTTTCTGAGCAGCCAATAAAGGCGGCATATTCAAAAGTTCAAGAATTAAGTTTGCAGTATAGGATACAACAGGCTCGTTCCATTCATATAGATTCCTGCACAGATATTCTGTTTTATGTTCTTCTATAAACTGGCTCAATCTAATATCTGACATACTTTCCAACTGATTAAATCGTTTTGTCTCTTCTGTAAAATATTGTATTACTGCTTCTTCAGAATAAAAATTATCATTGATTAGCTGCCCTGCGATATCATCCGCCGGCATTCCTTGTTCACACAGCTTTAACAGTTCTTTATCTGTGCTGGCGAATGCTAGAGTATGATAATCTATTGGCAGGCGCATATATCCTCTTAATAGATAATCACTGACTCTTTCCCGGTCTTTTACAATCTGGGGATAATATCCCCCAAAACCATAATCCGCAATGGTAATGATCCGGCAGGACTCACTCAACGTCCGCCTGTCTAATATTTTAAGTAAGAATCTCTCTTTTTCACAGGAAGAACGCACATAAACGGCGCAACATCTGCAGACGTGGATATATTCCTGCAGCCGGTTCATATAGGGTTCCATTATTTCCTGTTCACTAAAATACACGATATTATATTGCTCCATCAGAGGCTGATGAGTTTGTATCAATAGGCTTACCTGTCCAACAAGCTGTGTTCCCATACAAACCATCAATTTTTTCCCATACAATAAATGTTCCACTAGTTCACAACTAATATAATCCCGGTATTCTTTTTTTCCTAAGTACTCCAACCGTCTTCGTAATACATTAAATTTGTTTTTTGTACATATGATTATCACTTGTTTCTCTGCAAATTTCATATCAGCAAACAAAACTGTTTTTATATTCCAGTCAGAATAGGGCTGTAATCGGATTTCGTTATTATATTCGCTAATAACTGTACTTATATTTAATAAATCACAATATTTCACCAGAAACTGAATAATCTCTTCTTGTTCTCCATATAAGAGGATTTCCTTTTTTTTAATGTCGCCGCATAGTCTGCTTAACTCCATATCTGCTCCTTACCATATACGCATGATTTCCATTGCCTTTTTCGTATATTCTGCATAGTGTTCTATGTACTCGACGAAAGTCATATATACACTCCCTTCGCCGGTTATTATTTCATATTTTGTTGTGTCATTTATAAAATCTAACTGCAGATGTTTTACAACGCTAGGATAAATCGGTACGTCGCCACCCAGATGAATATGATCCGGCGCCTCTTCTTCTATCTGAGGCAAATCTGGAACTGAAATATTAATCTTATCAAGAAATCTTCTGATATATTCCCAGATAATGCATTTATTAGGATGTATATAATTTTGATATAGCATTTTCGTACAATAATTTTCTCGTATGTAATCTCCGACCGTAATATCAATATTTTTTTCTGCAATATCAATTAGTTTTAAACAACGCTTTTTATTTCCATCTACCTGTTTTTTTGAATAATAGTTTTCATCGGAAAGACATTTTACAATCTGTGCCGTAGTTTTCCCTTCCAGTACCATTTTGTTAATATTACGATCTGCTTTTCTATATAAGGAATGATAAAAATCCATATTTCTCCTTATATGATAAGGATGCATATACCATTCATTTAATACAGTCACCTTTGTGTCAATCTGTGGCCAATACAAGGAAACTACTAAATTTGATATACTGACGCTCTGGCAGCCCTTCGGTAATTCATCAGACGATAAAAAATAAATACTATCGTGATCCAGCATTTTTGGTGTATACACATATAAATCACAGAGTTCCTTTGTATAAAACAATACACGATTTGATATTACCGGCTGGTCCTTTAAGGACTGCGTCCAAATAGATGCATACTCTTTATTAAATGCGGGGATTTGTGTGATGCACTGATACAAATCCCGCAGTACGCATTGTCCATAAAACAAGGCAATTTTTTTTCCTTGAAAAATAGCTGAAGCAATGTGGGATTCCACAAAGTCTTCATACATTCTGGATCCTTCTGTAACAAGCTGCTGTTCGATAGTTTTAAATGCAATTGGGCCGCAGACAACGATATAATCTTTGTCTTGTATTTCTTTCTTATTAAACTGTTTTACATCAAGCTGCTCCAAAAACATCTTCTTTCCCCATTCTTTTCTAATATTGCTGACACAATGGGAAATATTTAAGATATCTTTGTATTCTTCATAAAATTCCTCTGCAATTATTCCGGCGCCAAACAAAATAATTCTTCTGTTTAACAGCCTTTGTTTTACGAGGGCTTTGATCTGTTCTTTCATAACCTTATCTGTTTCCTTATGCTTCTAATATAGTTTTCATGAATTCTATAATAGAATTACCGGTACGGAAATGATCGGGCGTTACCAAATCAACGTCGATTTGAATCGAAAAATTCTCCTCAAGGTCTACAACAAGATCTACAATATCGAATGAATCCAAAATACCAGATGCCAGCAGATCTCTGTCCATATCCTCCACAATTTCCTCGTTGTTTTCTTTTAATATTTCTAAAATCTTTTCCCTCATAACCGCTCTCCTTCTGGTTGAATTATTTTATCAGCTCTAATTTTCCATATTCTCCACATTTTTTATGTAAAAGTTTATGATAGTTTATCATTTTTGAAGAAACAGCAAACGTATACACACGTTTCCCTTTCTTTAGCAGTTCCTGCAGCAGATAATTGCTTAATAACAGATAATAATCTGTATTTCTATAATCCGGCGATACAATCGTGCCTCCGACAACTGCAATATCTCTCGTTTCTGCATAGGCGGCGCTGTGGGCGGCAATGTTTCCGGATTCTCTGATAATGTAGCTCCGCCCGGTTCCCGTCCGTATTCTATCGGCTAACTGCGCTGCCAGGTTTTCCGCCTCATAATGCCCTCCAATCTCTGGATCCCCGCAGATTAATTCGGCAATTTCTCTCGCATCGGCTTCTTTTGCCTTTTCTATTGGGTGTCCGGAATCTATTTTACGGTAGTGATCCATAAGAAAGATTTCTCCATAGGATGCATGATAAAGCCCGCATTTTTTTTCTATCTGCTGTATTATGCTCTTTGGACCGGATATCATCGAAACCCTGTGCGTCTGGATCAGATGCAGGATATTTTCCAGTTCATACAGCGTGTTACGGCTGTATATCTGAAAACTATCATAATATTTCATCATGATCCATTGAATACCTTGATGATCTTCTTCCATCCATACAGTAACATTATCTGTAGATATTCCGTAATTCAAAATATCTAGATACAAATAAATACAATTAGCAATATCCTTTTTGAGATATTCTAATATTCTGTTTTTTTCGTCTGCCTCTACAACTTTCATAAATCCGGTTTATTCATTCTCCTTCCTGCTTTTTCAAAAAAATATCCAGCGGCTGCAGAAAACTGATATTCCCCTGACTTAATGATAGATGAAGGTTCAATGAAGCTGTATTATCTGTAGAAATACGGCTGTACAGTGTCCGGCCGTCTCTTTTTTTCAGCACATCAAATTCATAAGCATATAAGCTGATGCCGGCGCCTTTGGCCTGCCATTCCGGTAAAATTGCTCCCAGTACGGTTTCGTAGGTATGAGGATCCAGCTTTAAGGCAATGAGTACACCGATCATTTTTTTTTCATAATAACAGACGAATATTACGTGGTTTTTCTGGCTTTGCTGGAAAATATAATCTCTTAAAACACGATGGCCGATTTCTTCCTTGTAATCTACAGATAAGAAAAAACGTCTGTCTTTCTTAAATGCTTTCTCGGCAATATCATAGACTTCATCTGTAATACTGCCTAATTCCTGTACATCCAGGCGTATCAGTTTGGAAAAATCGCTTTCTATACGGCGGAGATCGATTTTTGCTTTTATCGTCCGATCTACCCATATGTATTGATTTTCTGACAATATTTTTTTGTTCTTTTCATCGGACGGTTTTACTTCCAGACGAATATAATCTGCTGTTAAAGCCTGAAAATTATATTGTCCTTTCTCATCAACCGTGTCCTTAATGTATTCCCACTGATTATTGCCGTTCACGTTCTGCTTCCTCTTGCTTTTCCATCAAATATACTTTTTCTTTCGCTTTTATGCCATAGTACAGCACATCGTTTACCGGTGTTTTAACATTGTATTTTTTCCCATATTCCATTACAGTGCCTGCAAAAGAGTCTATCTCTGTCCGTCTTCTCGCTTCTATGTCCTGCAGCATAGATGTTTTCTTTTCCGGCGGATAATGAATCAGTATATTTACCACATCCTCCAGATCTTCTTCTGTCAGGTGTATCTTTTTGGCGCGTGCGATATTTAGGATTTCGCCCATAGATGCCCTGAGTAATATTTCTATCTCAGGGAACATTCCAAAATACTTAAATTTTGCCCCTGTAATAACCGACACCTGATTAGAGCCTATATTAATCATCCATTTTCGCCACAGCATACGTAACATATCCGGATATATTTTTGCGGGAATGCCTGCCTGTATTAAATAATCCCTTACGTCCATCACTTCCCGTGCGTATTCCTCGTTCCTGGCATATCCTAACTGTATTTCTCCGCTTACAGAGAAAGAGACTTCATATTGTGAACGAGCCGCGTCCGTGCGCATCACGATTCCATATAATACTTTATTCTCTGGAAATATTTTTTTGATTCTATCCGTTGCAGTAACACCATTTAGTAAAGGTAAAATAACCGTATGCGTATCAACGACGGATAATAAATCGTTTAAAGCGCTTTCTAGATCATAATTTTTTGTGCAGATAATAACCAAATCCAAACTGCTATTTTCATCACATTTTTCACAATTTATTGTCCTTGGATGCCATATTGTATTATTCACTTTAAGACCTTTCTTAATTCTCTCTGTCCTTTGTGAATTACCAATTACATAAAAATTCTCCGAATATTCTTTGCACAAAAAACTGCAGAGCATTCCTCCAACCGCGCCTGTCCCCATGATTCCAACTCTATTTATCATTCTGCTTATACCTTGTTTCCCATATATTTTTTAATCGCTCCCTGTCAAGCTTGCCGACATAATTTTTTGGCAGTTCCTCTATTTCTATAAATTCTACCGGTATCTTGTATGTTTCTAATTTCTTTAGAAGATAATTTTTCAGCTCATTTTTTTCAACGATTCTGTCTTTTCTTACTACAACAAACATAATTGGTACATTCCCCAGAATGCTGTTCTTATCTTTTACCGGGATACATGCACAATCAACAATTTTTTCATTCGTCATTAATGCATCTTCTATTTCAAACGGAGAAACCTTTTTACCGCCGACATTTATAACGTCATTTGCCCTTCCTACCAAAAAAATAAATCCGTCTTTGTCTATATAAGCCAAATCACTGGTAGCAAGTCCGCCTGCCGCTAATACTTTTTTTGAAAGTGCGGGATCATTCCAATAACCCTTCATACATGTTTTTCCGCAAATAACTAACCGTCCAATCTTATTTTCCGAAGACTGAATCACCTGATTATCCTCATCAATAATTTTTACCGCCATATTCTTTACCGGTTTTCCAATGGATTTCAGCTTATCAGGATGAGAATTCAAGTCCATATAAACAGCTCTATGTGCCTCTGTTGCACCATAATTAATCAGTAATCTGGTATGCGGAAGAGCCTGCATCATTTTCTTCTTCAACTCCATGTCCATCGGCGCGGTGCCTATTTCGACATAACGCATATTTTTCAGAAACAGATCTATATGTCCTCTTGTTGCCCTGTCTATGATCTTCAATCCGGAGGGGGCGCCTGAAAAAGCAGTACATCTGTAGCTGTTGAGCCGTTCCTCCATACTTTTAATATTTGTAAATCCATTGTGGACGATTAACGATGCTCCTTTGTAAAGGAATGCCCGCATTGTTCCCAGTGCATTCGAATGATTCAAGGGCAGCGGCGCCAAAATAACTTCATCTTCCTGCATGTCGACTGCGTTTATAATATTATGAGCGCCCGCTTCTAGAACCTCATGTGTTAAAACCACCCCTTTTGCTAAACCGGTCGTGCCGGTCGTATAAATAATATCCGCGATATCACCCATATGTATATCAGCATCTGTTAGATTGTCTGTACCGGAATAACTATAAATTTCGTTATATGTAATGGATGCAATCTCATAACACCCGGAATCCTCACTGGCAAAAAAGCATGCCGCATTGGTGTTTTTAATAATATGGTTTAATAATTCCCGTTTTGCATTGACTGCGGCCGGAACACAGATTGCTCCTAGCATATGCAGTCCAAAGTAAACTGCAAAATATTCTTTTATTGGAACTGCCGATAGAAGAACACGATCTGATTTTTTAATGCCTCTGTCTTTCAGAAAACCTGCCGCTTTATTGGCTAATGTCAAAAGTTCTGCATATGTCAAATCTCCATTCAATGCGGCAATTGCTAATTTGTCAGGTGTGTGTTCGGCATGTTTTCGTATCATTTCTTCAATAGTGCTATGCATAGTAAGTCTCCCATTTACCAACTTTATTGAAAATGAATCCCATGTTGTCCTAATAGTTCTATTCCTTTTTCATAGGATATCAGGTCAGACATTTCTTCCATCGTTATTTCAATATTAAAAGCGTCTTCCAGCTCTGCGATCAGATTAATATGTCCTACCGAATCCCACAGCTCTACATCTGTCATAGCAGGATTATTTTCCAGTTCATCCTCAGATAAAGAAAAAACGCTCATAAATATAGTTTTATATGTTTTAAAATCACTCATAATTAACTCCTTTGTTCTAATACCCATTCATCAGCAATTTTACCAGTATTCAAAAACCCCATACTTCTATGGAATTTCATTGATTCCAGATTCTGCTGTTCACACCAGGAAACATACTTTTGATGACAGCCATTAATAGCATTATCTAATACAAAACACATCAATGAGGCGCCTAAGCCATATTTCATTTTATATTCTTCCTTTACACATATCCCGTCGCCTGTTCTGAAATTGAGCCCCGGAGCTAGATAGATACAGGCGCACAATTCCTCTTTTTCATTGTAAATTCCCATATATTGCTCATTTTCTATCTCTTTTAAATATTCGGCGTTACTCTTATGCACGAAATTATAGATATGAAACTCCTTTGTATTTTTTCTTAATGCCAGCATGTCATCCAAATCTTTTTCTTTTAAATATGAAACAAAAAAATTTCCCTTTTTTAATATTCGGTCGTACATAGCTTTCTGCTTTTTCAAACGATCCCCGGCTTCTAACGGAATGCACATTTCTATCGAAGAATATGCCATATGAAATCCAGAAGACACAAGTTTTGTTTCAAAGAGCTCAAGCTCTGTTCCTTTCTGCTCCTTTTTGTAGGTATTTCTTATTGCTAATGCTTTATCCAGCGGAGGAATTTTCCAATCATTACTTATATCTACATAATAAATTCCTCTATAATACTCTTGTTCATCGCACAAAAACACGCCGCCCCTGCCCTGCTCTTCAAAATAAAGGCTGTCTGAAGCGATATAGCGATTTACCATATCCAATGACAAGTAAATATTGGTAATGGGAGTATCGCACTGCCTTTTCAGCCGCCTGTATAGTTCGAAATATTCCTTTGAACTTTTAACCTTTTTCATAAACTCTCCTTATAACACGGTACCTTCTGAAATCTTAAACCGTGCGCCATGTCCGGGAAGAACTTCTACTGTATCAGGAAATGACAGTATAATCGGTTTTGTATACCGCATGTAATCTTGTACATTTCCTCCGGGAAATCGTAATATCGGCTCTCTCCCTTTTAGTAAGGAATCACCGGAAAACAAATAAGTATTACAAAACAGATAGAAGACGCTGTCTGCAGAATGGCCGGGCGTACATATCATTTGAAATTCTAGATTTTTCCATTTATACACATCTCTATCATTTAAGGTAAAATCACAGGTAACACGAAACGGTATAATGTTATCTAATTCTTCTTTTTCCCATATACTATCTTTCCGAAAGAAATTAATATGATTTGCGACTGCCGACAAATTTTTTCTAGGATTTTCTAAAATATCTTTTCCGCTTTCTGCACAAATAACTACGGTATCAAACTGTTTTCTCAGATTTGGAATACTCATGATATGATCGTAATGGCCGTGTGTTAACAATACAGCAATACGCTTGATTTCCAGGCTTAACAAGAAATTCTGCAATTCATCCGATTGTACTGCGTCTATTAATAACGCATCATTTCCCTCTATAAAACAATAGGTATTCGCATCGATTACTTTCGTTTTGAAAATATAGATCGTATTTCCCGCGGCTTTTATTACTTCCATCTTTATAGCTTAACTCCGTATTTCTTTAATATATCGATTCCGGTAAGATAAGAATTAAATTTTAAAATGTCCTCTGTATCAAACAGGATATTATATTCGTCTTCTAACTTAGTAATTAAAGAAATATGTCCGATAGAATCCCAATCTTTTATTTCATTACGTGTCACATTTTCCGGTAAAAAATTCTGTTTCAATCCGAAGGTTTCTACAAATACACGATTGTATTTCTCCACAGTATTTCCTCCATCTATTTCTAATATTTCTAACATCATCTGCATGCGCTAAAACCCATGTTTCACCTGATCAATAGCTGTTAAGAGCTCCTCATAATCGTCCCATTTTACATTTCCCAAATGCCCGACCCTTACAAGAATCTTCCTAAGTTCTCCGCCGCTCGGCGTCACGATCATCCCATACTCTTCCTTGAGCTTCTGATACAGTCTTTCTGCATGCGGATCTGCCGCAATCGGCGTCAGCGCGTTCGACAAAGGATATTCCGGAACCAGAAATCCCAGCCTGACTACCTCCTGCCTGAACCGGCATGCCAGGTTGTGTATATCCTTGCGTATCTCTTCCATGCCAATCTGCCGCATCTGTTTCAGCCGCTGGTTCAGAGCCAGAAAAATTCCTACAGCAGGAGTAAAGGGCGTCTGCCCTCTTTTCAGATTATCAATATGCTGTTTAAAATCCAGATAGAAAGAACCTGACGGAACCAAAACCACCCGTTCCCGATACAATCTTTCACTGACAACAATCATTGAGGCGCCTGGCGGAAGAGCCAGCGCCTTCTGCGAGCTTACGATCAGCACATCTATACCCTGTGCTTCAAAGTTTATCTCATCAGCTCCATATGCCCCGATAGCATCCGCAATCAGATACATTTTATTTTCTCTACAGAATTCTGACAGCATATTTATATCATATAGCTGTCCGGTAGACGTTTCATGTATATTGACAAGCAGCCCTTTATAATCGTTCTTCCTATAAGGATCTAGTCGTTCTTTTGTCAGGGTTTCTCCAAAAGAGAGGGTTACTTCATCAAAGGGGATTTTATGTATCCTGCAGATGTCCCCGAACCTTTTTCCAAAGCTCCCGCCCTGGATAACCAAAAGTCTGTCATCCGGAGTAAAGCAGTTTATAACGGCAGCTTCCATTGCTGCAGTTCCCGAGGCAGTCAGAAAAACTACCTTAGCATTTTTGGGCGCACAGATACTTTCTTTCAATAGCGCCTCGTTTTCCAACATAATTTCAGAAAATTCCGGTGTTCGAAAATACGGAGTCTGTTCTGCATTTATTTTCAGAGTATCCGGGAACATTTCAACCGGTCCGACTGTAAATAGCTTCATAACCGGTCCTCTTTCTGGGTGGCACAATAATTCAATATCCGCTCATAGTCGTCGAAATAGTCTATTTCCGACCAAAATAACCCTTCTACATCCCTTGTATAAATCTGATGTTCATCTTCTTTTGTGAAGGAATACAATGTATCTTCCCACCACAAATTATGTTTGGATGCATTGATAAGTTCATTCAAACGTTTTGTAAAATGCGGCATAAACATTCTGCTTATTTTAGAAACTCCTACATACTCGCAGCTTCTGTATTGTAATGGCAGCTCCTTGCCGTATTTCCTGATACACCCGTTATCCGTAGTCGAAAAGAAGTAATCTCCGGTTTTTCGTCTGGATTTATCTACCAGCATTACAGCTTGATGCGGATCTTCCACGATCATCTTAAGAATCACATCAGAAAAAAATACATCAGCATTAATAACGAGACAGTCGCCTTCTAATTCCTCTCTTGCAAACCACAGACTTGCTATACTATTTGTGACATCGTAAAACGGATTGACATAATACGACACCTTGTAATCTTTCAGAGCATCCTGGATCATGTTCTGCTGATAGCCGATACATACTACTGTTTCAATCCCTTTTCTCTGGAGCATATCAACGGTCAGCTGGATTAACGGCACCCCTTTAACGGGTAATGTAGACTTCGGTATCTCCTTTACCATACGGGAAATTCTTGTTCCCCTTCCTGCCGCCAGTAAAATCGCCTTCATTTATAATCTCCTACTCTATATATCAGTTGTGTTCCTCCGTTTTTTGATAAAATCTTTGACGAAGTTTTAATAATTCCAGATCTTCCGGAAGTAATTCACAGAGCTGCAGCATAACAGGTAATGCCTGTGCATACTGTTCCTGCTCAATCATAGCGGAAAGATTATTTTTCATCTGTCCGGCAAGCGCTTCAAATTCCGGCCCTGCATTCCGCGCCGGATTATCGGCGGAGTTTTTCAATTGCCGGATAATTTCGTGAATCACACCAGTCATGGAAGGATAATATTGCAGAGCCTGACGCAGCAGCCTGACGGCGTCAGGAAACTTCTGCTCATCTATACATGTCAGTCCTTCCGATACCAGAACCGCAAAACGGCAGTCTTCCGGGAGAAGATTTCTTCGCTCATCTAAAAACATATCCTCACGGTACTGGCTCTTATAATAGAAAAGAACAGATTGAATATATTCAGACAAGCCTGCTATAAGCGCAAGACCTGACGGATATTCCCGAATCAGTCTTTTTTCCAAAATCAGCTTCTCTACCCACAATCCGTGCAGTGGATCTGTCTCTTTAAGATTCTGCGCTGCTTCCCGAAGTCTCGGGAGTTGTTCCATAGAGGCTTTTTCTATGATCTGTCCCATATACAGCTTCCATGTTTCCAGATCTGCCAGCTTTACAAATCCAGACAATTCCATGTTTCCATAAACAGCATCCGTTATAATCTGACGTTTTAGATATGGGGACACCGTTTCTCCCATACACTGGAGGAATTGTGCTGTTTTACTGTCGTGATCTTCTTCCCTGTTAAGAATACGCGCCTTCTGAAAACGAAGATAAGGATTCTCCCTTGAAAGTTTCTTTAATACTTCTTTGAACAAGACAGGAAATTGTCCTCTCCACTGATCAAACAGAGTATAGTAGCGCTGTATCCATGCTTCATCCTCCCATGGCAGGCGGTTCAAAAAATATTCAGCTTCCTTGGCTTCTTCTAAGTGCAGCGAAGCTTCTATACAGCGGAGCCTTCCCATCGAAAGAGTTTCCGGTTTCTTTACTTTGCCTTCTGTGATATTTGCGTAACTCTGCCGCATCCACAACTCAGGGGTGCGGTCCATATAATCCAAAAGCATTTCAAATTCTTTTCCATAATGAAGCGTCTTCCGGTGTTCCTTGAGCTGTGTGCAGAGAAGGAGCAGTTCGCTGTAAAGGCAGAGCCTTGTGAGTTCATTTGGTTTTTCGTTTTCCAGAATAGCTTCTATTTCAGCCGCCGCATATTCTGGGTTCCCTTTATCGCGGCAGATATCCGCCCACTGTATCTGGAGCCATTCGATATAACCGTCGGCTCCGGCTTTACCGCGGCACATCCTGCGTGCCTTCTGGCAGTATTTGGCCGCCTCGTCCAGCTTGCCCTCCGCATAATACTCCTGAGTAAGCTGTATATAATTCTTAATATAATCTGGATTCTTACGGATAGCCTTCAAAAGCATCGGCACATTCCGGGAGGATTTCCCGGCGCCTGTTTTTGGAACATCCAGCACATATCCGTAATGATGGACATATGCATCGAAAAATCTAACTGCTCCGGTTCTCGGAACTAATTCCTCATGGATTGCATTCTGAAAGCTGATAGAAGATGTCAGCTTCGCCATACGGAATGCATGGAAGTCAAAATACTGGATCCCATCCCAGTTAAGATAATTTCTTACTTTATAAAAACCCGTGCCGTAATTCTTATATTCTCCGTTCAGAAAGAAATCACGAATCTCCGCCGTATCTTCAAACCATTCATCATCATCCAGAAACATGAACCATTCGCCTCTGGCTATTTTGAGTCCTGCATTCCGGGCGGCCGAAAAATCATTACACCAGACAAAAGGAATGATCAAATCCGTATAGCGCGATGCCGTTTCGCGTACCTTTTCATCCGTTCCGGTGGCAATTACAATCAATTCACTGGGCACCTGCATCAGTAAGGGCCTCAGGGAATCCAGACAGCGTTCAAGGGCCGCTGGCCTGTCCGATGCAAGTAAGGAAATACTGAGCTGTATGTTCATAGCCTGGTCTCCTTTCTCCAATTTGGAATTTGGGTTAAATAACGTCTG
>Ga0137306_101301_pt1 | contig 26248 bp, 23 predicted proteins | sample Inofroosms_March_FD_97187 | JGI IMG/M metagenome (GOLD analysis project Ga0137306, IMG submission 97187) | Mouse cecal microbial communities from Vienna, Austria - N-Acetylneuraminic and N-Acetylglucosamine D2O microcosms_March | ecosystem: Host-associated > Mammals > Digestive system > Large...
AATTACAAGCTGAAAGACAATGGAAGCAGATTCAGTGCCTCCACAGATTCGGATATTTACAGCAAGTCAGATGACAATGAAAAGATTATTTCTCTGGAAGGCGATTTCGGGAAATATTAAATCTGTGCAATCTCTTTATGCGTAAAATGCCAGAGGCTGCATAAAAGGATGGAATAAAGAAATTATAATAAGTGGGACTGTTGCAGAATACAGCCTTTGTGTCATACAGGATAAGGCCCTGGAATCTGAAGCCATAACCTGTATATAGCGGCTATTTTGCGATAGTCCCATTTTCTGGCTTTACAGTTCCGGAAGAGTTTTGTATAATTGGCGGATAGGAGGAAATATTATGACTCGGAGATTAAGCAGAGTGCAGACTATTGCACTGGGATTTTTACTGATTATCATAGCCGGAACTGTACTGCTGATGCTGCCGGCAGCATCCAGAAGCGGAGAAAGCGCAGGATTTCTGAATGCCCTTTTTACGTCTACCAGCAGCACCTGCGTGACAGGGCTGGTGGTGGTGGACACATACAGCAACTGGACGCTGTTTGGACAGGTTGTGATTCTGGTGCTGATTCAGACCGGCGGGCTGGGGTTTATTACCATAGGAATCTTTTTTTCCATTTTTCTGAAACGCCGGATTGGCCTGAAAGAGCGAAATCTGATTCAGGAGAGCGTCAATACCCTGCATATTGGCGGAGCAGTACGTCTGGTGAGAAAAATCGTCTTCTATACGGCAATAATCGAAGGAACAGGAGCAGTCCTGCTGATGATAAGGTTTATTCCAAGATTTGGCTGGCTGAAAGGAATCTGGTATGGTATCTTTCATTCCATTTCCGCTTTCTGCAACGCAGGATTTGATTTGATGGGTCAGTTTGAACCCTATGGGTCGCTGACCATGTATTATGATGACATACTGATAAATCTGGTGATTATGGCCCTGATTATTCTGGGCGGTATTGGGTTTATTGTATGGGATGATATTTCCGTTCACAAATGGAAGGTAAAAAAATATATGCTGCATACGAAAATTGTCCTTACCATGACACTGGTGCTGATTGTGGCGGGAAGTATCTGTTTTTATCTGTTCGAGCGGGAAAATCTGCTGGCAGACATGGATGCAAAAGGACAGATTCTGTCTTCCGTATTCGGAGCAGTTACGCCCAGAACAGCGGGATTTAATACCACGGATACCGGCGCCTATACGGAGGCTACCAGACTTCTGACGGTGATTCTGATGTTTATTGGAGGGAGCCCCGGTTCCACAGCAGGCGGTGTGAAAACCACTACCATGATGGTGATTCTGCTGTATATCTGGTCCAGTTTGCGGAATAAAAAGGGACTGAATATTTTTGGAAGAAGGCTGGATGAAGATTCCATCAAAAAAGCAAGTACCGTGTTTTTTATTAACATGCTGCTGGCTTCCGTTGCCGCTCTGCTCATGTGCGGCCTGGAAACTGCTCTGCCTTTGTCGGATATTTTTATGGAAATATTTTCAGCAATCGGGACGGTAGGAATTTCAACGGGAATTACAAGGGAAGTTACCACAGCGTCAAAATATCTTCTGATATTTCTGATGTACAGCGGAAGAATCGGAAGTATGTCCTTTGCATTATCTTTTACGGAGAAAAAGCAGGGCTCCCTGGTAAAACTGCCCATAGAGCGTATCACAATCGGATAGGAGGAAAGGAACATGAAATCAATCCTTGTAATTGGAATGGGAAGATTTGGAAAGCATTTATGCCAGAGTCTGGTAAAAAACGGAAATGACGTTATGGCAGTGGATGAAAATGAAGAAAATCTGGAGGATATTCTGTCTCTTGTGACCAGTGCAAAAATCGGGGACTGTACCAAAGAAGAAGTGCTGAAAAGTTTTGGAGTCAGCAATTTTGATATCTGTTTTGTGTGTATTGGCACAAATTTCCAGAGCAGTCTGGAAATTACCAGTCTGCTGAAGGATTTGGGAGCACCCTATGTAATCAGCAAGGCTACCAGAGATATCCAGGCTAAATTTCTGCTGCGGAACGGAGCGGATGAGGTGGTTTATCCCGACCGGGATATTGCCAAACGGATTGCCGTGAAGGTCAGTGCCAACCATGTATATGATTATATGGAGATGGGAGAATACTCCATCTATGAGATTCAGCCTCTGGAAGAATGGATAGGAAGGTCCATCAAAGAAGTGAATTTTCGTGTGGCATACAATGCCAGTATTCTGGGAATCAAACAGGATGGCCATACCAGTCTTCTGCCGGATGCAGATCACAGATTTATCAAAGAAGAACACCTGATGGTTATCGGCAAAAAAGAAGATATTGAGCGAATCCTGAAACGGTTATAACAGGAAACGGAACAGCATAAAACATACAAAGGATAAAAGGAGTGCAGGGATGATACAATATATTACGGAGCTGGACGGGAATATTCTGCTGTTTATTCAGGAGTTTCTGAGATTTGAATGGCTGGATCCCATCGTATTGTTTCTCACTGCTCTGGGAAACGGTGGAGCAGTCTGGATTGCCCTGACTGCCTGCTTTCTGATACAGAAGAAATATCAGAAAACAGGAATTGCCATGGCGCTTTCTCTGATACTCGGAGCGCTGATAACCAATGTGCTGCTGAAAAATCTGGTGATGCGTCCAAGACCTTATACTATGATACCGGAGCTCCATGCGCTGGTAACTGCCGCGGACTGGTCTTTTCCATCCGGACATTCCACCAGCTCCATAGCGGCAGCATTTGTCATGTTCCGGGAACTGCCCCGGAATATCGGAGTACCGGCACTGGTTCTGGCAGTCATAATCTGCCTGTCCAGACTGTATGTGGGCGTGCATTATCCTACGGATGTGCTCTGCGGAGCGGCTATCGGCCTGCTGTCTGCAGTCTGCGCCATGCATCTTGCGGAACGCCGGAAAACGTCCGGAGCAGAATGAGTATACCGAAGTTACCTGAATTTACAGAAAAGAGGAGATATTATGCCACAGGGAAATCCAAAACCCGGAGAACGCTATTTACATTTTAAACAGAAGATGTATCAGGTTATCACAACTGCCAGACATTCCGAAACAGGGGAACTGCTGGTGATTTATCAGGCCCTGTACGGAGATTTTCAGGTTTATGCCAGGCCTCTGGAACAGTTTGTCAGCCTGGCAGACCGGGAGAAATATCCGGATGTACGTCAGAAATACCGGTTTCAGCTTCAGGAGGAAGTACCGGAAAACACTTCCGGAGACCGGGCAAAAGTACCGGAAAAATCCGGACGGGAGAGCACTGCGGAGACGCCGGGAAAATCTGCATGGGGGAACGCTGCGGAGACGCCGGGAAAATCCGGATACGGAGATACGGCAGAAGAAAAACTGATGGCATTTTTTGACGCCAGGACCATGGAGCAGAAATATGAGATTCTGCTGGATATGCGGGAAGATATTACGGACCGGATGATTAACAACATGGCGGTGGTGCTGGATGTGGTGATTGAGGAAGGCCCTCTGGACCAGCGTTATGAAGAACTGAAAACCTGTGTGCGCACGTTTCAGAAATATGAGGTGGGGCGTTAGAAACTGCAGAAAAGGAGGTTGCCCCTCCTTTTTTTCTGTGCTAAAATAAAAAGAAAGATTATTATTTTCAGAAAGGATTCAATGCAGATATGTTGCTTCTAATTAAAAATGGAACCGTAATCAATCCGGGAGACAAAACAGAACAGAAAGCAGACGTACTTGTGGAAGATGGTATCATTAAGAAGATTGCTCCCGGACAATCCGTAAAGGCGGACCGGGTGGTGGACGCGGCAGACTGTTATGTTATGCCGGGATTTATTGATATGCATGTACACCTGCGAGATCCTGGAATGGAAGAAAAAGAAACTGTGGAAACAGGGTTAAAGGCAGCGGTACACGGAGGTTTTACCACCGTAGTGGCAATGCCCAATACCAAACCTGTGGTGGACAATGCAGATGTGGTAAATTACGTCCATAACAAGGGAAAAAACATGGGACTTGCCCATGTGCTGCAGACCGGAGCTGTCACGAAAGGGCAGCGGGGAGAGGTACTGTCAGATATAGAGGGAATGGTGGAAGCGGGGATTCCCGCCATCAGCGAAGATGGAAAATCCGTTATGAACGCCCAGTTATACCGGGAAGCCATGACTCTTGCCGTGAAATATGATATACCGGTGCTGGCCCACTGCGAAGATATCAATCTGGTAAACGGCGGGGTGGTAAATGCCGATGAAACTACGGAGAAAATGAGGCTGAAAGGCATCAGCAACTCTGTGGAAGACGTAATTGTGGCAAGAGATATTATGCTGGCAAAAGAAACGGGCGCGGCTCTTCATCTGTGCCACTGTTCCACAAAAGACAGTGTGAAAATGGTAGAAATGGCCAGACAGGAAGGAATCCGCGTGACAGCGGAAGTCTGTCCTCATCATTTTATCCTGACCAGCAGTGATATCAGAGAAAATGACGCCAATTATAAGATGAATCCGCCTCTGCGCACGAAAGAAGATGTGGAGGCTCTGCGGGAAGGGCTGAAAGCAGATATTATGGATGTAATCGCCACAGACCATGCGCCCCATACAGCCATTGAAAAGGGCATGGGTATCCGCAAAGCGCCTTTCGGAATTGTGGGCCTGGAAACGGCCGCAGCCCTGACCATGACAGAACTGGTGGACAAGGGTTATCTTACGGTTATGCAGATGGCAGAAAAAATGAGTTATAACCCCGCACGGATTCTGGGACTGGACAAGGGTGTGGTGGAAGAAGGGAAAGAAGCGGATCTTGTGGTATTCCATCCCAAAAAGGAATATACCATCAATCCCGATGATTTTTATTCCAGAGGAAAAAATACGCCTTTTGCCGGAAAAAAGGTAAAAGGAATGGTAATGGCAACAATTGCAGGCGGCAGAGTAGTATACGAGAAGTAAAGAGAGGATTGTTATGATTAACAGGTTAATAGCAAAAATTCAGAAAACCCATGCTCCCGTGGTGGTGGGGCTTGACCCCATGCTGGAGTATATTCCGGAACATGTGAAACAGAAAGCATTTCAGGAATACGGGGAGACACTGGAGGGCGCGGCGGAAGCCATCTGGCAGTTTAACAAAGAGATTGTGGACAATACCTGGGATCTGATTCCGGCTGTAAAGCCTCAGATTGCCATGTATGAGCAGTTTGGCATACCGGGGCTTACAGCCTTTCAGAAAACCCTGGATTACTGCCATGAAAAGGATCTGGTGGTAATCGGCGATATAAAAAGAGGTGATATCGGTTCTACATCCGCGGCTTATGCGGCGGGACATATCGGAACAGTTACGGTGGGAAGCAGAATGTACCATCCTTTTGATGAAGATTTTATTACCGTAAACCCCTATCTGGGAACGGACGGGGTGAAGCCCTTTGTTGATGTGTGCCGTCAGGAGAAGAAGGGCCTGTTTATTCTGGTCAAGACTTCCAATCCCTCCAGCGGGGAATTTCAGGACAGGCTGATTGACGGAAAGCCCCTGTATGAGCACGTAGGAGAACAGGTAGCCCGCTGGGGCGCCGACTGCATGGGAGATTCTTACAGCTATATCGGGGCAGTGGTGGGCGCTACTTATCCGGAGATGGGGAAGGTACTGCGGAAAATCATGCCCAAAACGTATATTCTTGTGCCGGGATACGGAGCCCAGGGAGGCAAAGGAGCAGATCTGGTACATTTCTTTGATGAGGATGGGCTGGGGGCAATTGTAAACTCATCCAGAGGCATCATTGCGGCCTGGAAGCAGGAATCTTATCAGAAATTCGGAGCGGAGCATTTCGGGGAAGCCTCCAGAGCGGCAGTACTGGAAATGATTCAGGATATCAGCGGAGCGTTGCAGAATCGTTCCTGAGCAAATAAAATATGATATGCAGGAGAAAGGTATGACAGAACGATATAAGGAACAGGCGGTAATTATCCGGCAGGAAGAAATTTCCTATGGGATTTTCAGCATGTGGCTGAAAACAGATAAGATTGCAGGACAGGCAGGACCGGGACAGTTTTTATCCATTTACTGTCATGAAGGCAGCAGGCTGCTCCCCCGGCCCATCAGTATCTGCGAAGTGGACAGGGAAGACCGGGCGGTCCGGATTGTATACCGGGTGGCCGGAAAGGGGACAGAGGAACTGTCCGGAATGAGAACCGGAGGCAGCCTGGAAATTGTGGGCCCTCTGGGAAACGGATTCCCTTTAAAAGAAAAAAAGGCATTGTTAATTGGCGGAGGAATTGGGATTCCACCTCTGCTGCAGCTTGCAAAAGAGTTAAAATGTGAGAAACAGATGGTGCTGGGATACCGGGATTCCCTGTTTCTGCAGAAAGAATTCAAACGCCGGGGGAACGTTTATATCGCCACGGAAGACGGAAGCTACGGCACGGAAGGAAATGTGCTGGACGCCATACGGGAAAACGGGCTGGACGGAGAAATCATTTATGCCTGCGGTCCCGCGCCCATGCTCCGGGCAGTAAAAGCCTTTGCCAGAGAAAGGCAGATGGAGTGCTGGGTATCCCTGGAGGAACGGATGGCATGTGGAATCGGGGCATGTCTTGCCTGCGTGTGCAAATCCAAAGAACGGGACAGCCACACGAATGTAAATAACAAACGGGTATGTAAAGAAGGACCGGTATTCCGTGCAGAGGAGGTGGAGTTTTGATGAACACAAAAGTAAAGCTGGCTGGCGTGACATTGAAAAATCCCGTAATGACTGCATCGGGTACCTTCGGCTCCGGAGCGGAGTACGCGGAATTTGTGGACTTGAATAAACTGGGGGCAGTGGTGACAAAAGGCGTGGCCAGCGTGCCCTGGGAAGGGAATCCCACCCCAAGGGTGGCGGAGACTTACGGAGGAATGCTCAATGCTGTGGGACTTCAGAATCCGGGCATTGATTTATTTGTGGAGCGGGATATCCCCTTTCTGACCAAATATGACACGAAGATAATTGTAAATGTCTGCGGCAGAACCACAGAAGATTACTGCGAGGTGGTAAAGCGCCTGGCCAGCCAGCCGGTGGATATGCTGGAAATCAATATTTCCTGCCCCAATGTAAAGGAAGGGGGCATTGCTTTCGGCCAGGACCCGAAGGCTGTGGAAGAGATTACGAAAGAAATAAAGAAATATGCGAAACAGCCGGTGATTATGAAACTGAGTCCTAATGTGACAGATATTACGGAGATGGCAAAAGCGGCGGAAGCCGGCGGTGCAGATGTAATTTCCCTGATTAATACCATTACCGGAATGAAAATAGATGTGCACCGCAGGACCTTTGCCCTTGCCAATAAGACAGGAGGGCTCTCCGGTCCGGCCATTCATCCCATAGCAGTGCGGATGGTATATGAGGTTGCCCAGGCAGTGCGGATTCCCATTATCGGAATGGGTGGAATTACCACTGCGGAAGATGCGCTGGAACTGATTCTGGCAGGAGCCGCTGCAGTGTCGGTGGGAACCGCCAGTTTTCATAATCCCACAGTGACCATGGAGATTGTGGAGGGCATTCAGGACTACATGGAACAGTACGGGGTGAAGGATATCCGGGAACTGACAGGCGCAGTAAGAGGATAACATTTCAGAACAGGAAGTTAAGAATTTTAATCTGAATCGAACCAGGACAGGAAGACGGAAGGGCCGCTGCACCGGGAGATATGTGCAGGGCCCTTTTATCGCACTGCGGCGGATATGAAATATGTCGCAAAGCGGCCTGATGCAGGCGGAGAATCCTGCAAATCAGGATTCTTTTTTTAGTTGCATCGTGCGGAGGAAAGTGATACAATAGCCAGGATATGCTCTGAGAGCAAAACTGGAAGGACAGAGAGGATACTGAAAATTATGGCTAAAAGCGTAACAAAAGACATGACAAATGGTTCCCCCATGAAGCTGATTCTGCAGTTCTGCATCCCGCTGTTTTTCGGAATGCTGTTTCAGCAGTTTTACAGTATGATGGATACGGTAATCGTAGGGAAATTTCTGGGCGTGAGTGCTCTGGCGGCAGTGGGAGCCACCGGTTCCATAAATTTTATGATTATCGGATTCTGTATGGGTGTGTGCAATGGATTTGCCATTCCTGTGGCCCAGCAGTTCGGGGCGGGCGATTACCATGCGCTGCGCAAATATGTGGCCAACAGCGCATGGCTTTCCATTGTATTTGCCGGTGTGATGACAGCGGCAGTCTGTGTGCTCTGCCGCCGGATTCTGCTGTGGATGAACACTCCGGCAGATATTCTGGACGGAGCGTACAGTTATATTTTTGTGATATTTCTGGGTATTCCGGTGATTTACCTGTATAATCTGCTGTCCGGGATTATCCGTTCCCTGGGAGACAGCAAAAGCCCTCTGATTTTTCTGATTTTTTCTTCTGTGCTGAACATTATCCTTGATATGGTGCTGATTCTGGTTTTTCACATGGGAGTGTCGGGGGCTGCCTGGGCAACGGTAATTTCCCAGGCCATTTCCGGAGTTGCCTGTCTGATTTATATGATAAAAAGATTTGATATTCTGAAAATGAGCAGAGATGAATGGAGGGCAGACGGGATTTATGTAAAAAATCTCTGTAATATGGGAATTCCCATGGGATTGCAGTATTCCATTACCGCCATTGGAAGCGTCATCCTTCAGACGTCGGTGAATACCCTTGGCTCCCTGGCGGTGGCGGCTATTGCGGCGGCTTCCAAAATCGGCATGTTTTTCTGCTGTCCCTTTGACGCCATGGGCTCCACTATGGCTACTTATGCGGGACAGAATGTGGGCGCAGGGAAGCTGGAGCGTGTTTCCAGAGGTATGAAATCCACCTGTGTGCTGGGACTGATTTATTCTGTTCTTGCCTTTCTGGTACTGGCATTTTTCGGGAAAACCATTGCATTGCTGTTTGTCAGTCCTTCCGAACACGCAATTTTGCAGGATGTAAGCAGCTATCTGGTCATCACTGCCGCATTTTTCTTTCCGCTGGCACTGGTAAATATTGTCCGGTTTACCATTCAGGGGCTGGGATTCAGCCGGTTTGCAATTCTGGCAGGAGTGTGTGAAATGGCGGCCCGGAGCCTGGTGGGGCTGGGATTTGTGCCCGTGTTTGGCTATATTGCCGCATGTTTTGCCAGTCCGGTGGCATGGATTTGTGCAGATTTATTTCTGATACCGGCTTATCTGTATGTGATGAAAAAACTGTATCGTATGATGGAGGGCGAAAACAGAATTGCTGTTTAAATTCTTGTAACTATTCAGAACCCCAAGCCACAGACATGCCAGCAAAGCTGTCATTCGTCCCAAAAGGGACTTTTGTCTGTGGCTGAGGGGATGATCACCTTCCTGGAAATAGCAATTCATCCGTTTTCAAATAAATTTGAACGTTCTGAATTGCTATTTCCAGGGGGTTCTGAATAGTTACAAATTCTTAAAAAATATTAAGAAAGTTTTCACAGAAGACAGGTTGATTTTTTCCGGAAATCTGTCATATGATAGAGGAGAAAAATATATGATAGACAAAAGAGAGTATGGACAGGGAGAGAAGTATGGAAAAGCAACAGAATGAGATGAAGAGAAGAGAGAACAGAAGAAAACAGAAGCGTTATCTGCAGAAACGTATGGGAATGACGCTGGCTCTTTTGCTGGTGATTACCGGTGTGGGAGTGACGGCTGCAGTGATGGCCGCCAGTAGAAAGAAAGACAAAGAACAGGATAAAGGCACGGTGGAAACCATTGCAGACCCTGCGGTGGACGAGGTGAAAAATAAACCGGAACAGGCAAAACAGCCGGAAGAGCAGGAACCCCAGGATGACAGCGCCCTGATTCTGGAGGAAGCAAACCGTCTGGCCATGGGATACGATTATGACGGAGCCATAGAGAAAATAAAGAGTTACAGCGGCTATGAGTCTGTAACTGCCATGACAGCAGCTATTGAGGATTATGAGGCCCGGAAGGCAGAATGCGTCCCGGTGAATGTAAGTGAGATTACCCATGTATTTTATCATACGCTGGTAGTGGAGCCGGAAAAAGCATTTGCAAATCAGGAGAACGACCCGCAGGCAGTGGGCAATAATCAGTGGATGACTACCATAGATGAATTTAATAAAATTACTCAGACCATGTATGACGAAGGTTATGTACTGGTGGATTTGCATGATATTGCAGAAGAAACGGTAGATGAAAACGGGGTTTCTCATTTTAAAGAGGGAACCATAATGCTTCCGCCGGGAAATAAGGCCTTTGTGCTGTCTCTGGATGATTTGTCCTACTATCACAGTTACGACGGATATGGATATGCGTCCAAAATGATTGTGGATGAAAACGGTAAGCCCAAATGTGAATACGTCCAGGATGACGGAACTACCGTGGTGGGAGATTTCGATGCGGTGCCGCTGCTGGATAAATTTATTGAGGAACATCCGGACGCCGCTTATAAAGGCGCGCGAGGCACCATTGCCCTGACCGGGTATAACGGGGTGCTGGGATACCGTACGGATATCAGTTATCAGACCGTGCCCGACGATATCAATGCGGACAAGAAGAAATGGCTGGAAGAACATCCGGACTTCAATCTGGAAACGGAGCGGGCTCAGGCAAAAGAAGTGGCAGAAGCCATGAAAGCGGAAGGATGGAGATTTGCAAGCCATACCTGGGGCCACCTGAAAGTGGGAGAGGCTTCCATGGAGCGGATACAGGCAGATACCGCCAAATGGAAAGAAAATGTGGAGCCCATAGTAGGAGCTACCGATACCATCATCTTCGCCCATGGGCAGGACCTGGCGGGCTGGCCGGAAGGATATCAGCCGGGAAATGAGAAGTTTGAATACCTGAAAGGACAGGGATTTAACTATTTCTGCAATGTGGATTCCATGCAGTATGGTGTGCAGATTCGTGATAATTATGTACGCCAGAGCAGGAGAAATCTGGATGGATTCCGGATTTACTATAATTCCGTCGGTCAGGAAAATACATTGTCGGATTTGTTCAATGCTTCTGAAATCATTGATCCCAAAAGACCTCCGGTTCCTCCGCTGAACAAATAAAAGAAAATAATTTTAATAACGGTGTTATAACAGCCACCCGGAATAGCCTGAAGTTCCGGATGGCTGTTTTTGAGTAAAAATAAAAAGAAAAGGACATAATAAAAGAAACAGAAAATAAAAGAACATGCAGGAGGAAATATTATGTCACAGACAGTTGGGACACAGAGTATCCGGTTTGAGCAGGCGCCCTATATTCAGAGCAGTGCCAGTATTGTGGGTACCAAAGAGGGAGAAGGTCCCCTGGGAAAATTATTTGACGTGGTGGGTTCCGACGATAAATTCGGAGAAGAGACCTGGGAGGAGGCGGAAAGCACCCTCCAGAAAGAAGCGGCTACCCTTGCACTGGGAAAAGCCGATTTGAAAAAAGAAAATATCCGCTACATTTTCGGAGGAGATTTGCTGGGCCAGAACATTGCAACCACGTTTGGCCTGATGGAGCTGAACATTCCGCTGTTCGGCCTGTACGGCGCCTGTTCTACTGCAGGAGAGTCCTTATCTCTGGCAGCCATGGCAGTGGCCGCAGGTTATGGAGACAATGTGCTGGCAGTTACTTCCAGCCACTTTGCCAGTGCGGAGAAACAGTTTCGCTTTCCCCTGGAATATGCCAGTCAAAGGCCCCTGTCAGCTACCTGGACGGTTACGGGAAGCGGAGCCTTTGTACTTGGCACAAAACGAAGCCATCTCAGAATTACCGGAATTACCACGGGAAAAGTGGTGGACTACGGCGTGAAAGACTCCATGAACATGGGGGCTGCCATGGCCCCTGCCGCCTGCGATACTATTTATCAGAATCTGGTGGATTTCAAGCGGCAGCCGGAGGATTATGACAAAATCATAACCGGAGATCTGGGAACAGTAGGGCAGGAAATTCTCATTGACCTGCTGAAGAAGAAAGGATACGACATTTCCACGGTGCATATGGACTGCGGCATTGAGATTTTTGACAGTGAAACCCAGAATACCAATGCAGGAGGCAGCGGGTGCGGCTGTTCGGCGGTGACTCTGAGCGCATATATTCTGCCAAAGCTGGAGAAAGGCACATACAAACGTGTGCTGTTCGTTCCCACCGGGGCATTGCTGTCCACCGTCAGCTTTAACGAGGGGCAGAGTGTGCCGGGTATTGCCCATGGAGTGGTAATTGAATATGCGGGATAGCTTTTAATGAGAATCAATAAGGAGGAATCAGATGGATTATGTAAATGCTTTTTGGGTGGGAGGACTGATTTGTGCCCTGACTCAGATTTTAATGGAAAAAACGAAAATGCTGCCCGGACGGATTATGGTGCTGCTGGTATGCAGCGGAGCGGTGCTGGGCGCCCTTCAGATTTATGAGCCTTTCCGGGAATTTGCCGGAGCCGGAGCCAGCGTGCCCCTGCTGGGATTTGGCAATACGCTCTGGAAAGGCATTCAGGAAGCGGTACAGACCGACGGATTTATCGGAATTTTTATGGGAGGCTTTACCGCCAGCGCGGTGGGAATTTCAGCGGCTCTTGTATTCGGGTATCTGGCCAGCCTGATTTTCCAGCCGAAAATGAAAAAATAAGCAAACAGGTATAAATTTGAGAAATCTGCCCACATTAATACAGCGAAGAAAATTTTATGGAAAAGGAGATTTTATTATGAAGCAGTTTAAGAAAATTTTGCTGGGCTGTCTGCTGGTTCTGGTTCTGAGCAGTGTAACCGCCTGCGGCACCAATGATAACGGTAAGGATAATACCGCAGAGGACGGAGTAAATGACAACGGTACCGGAACGAACGGAACGAACGGAACCACCAATAATACCAACGGAACCAATGGAACTACCAACAATAACAATGGAACCAATGGAACCACAGACAATAACAATGGAACCACCAACAATGACAAGGTAACAGATGATGCGGATGGCGTTGTGGATGACATTGTAGACGGTGTGGAAGACCTTGGGGATGATGTGGAGAACGGTGTGGAAGACTTAACCAACGGAACCGATAACAATAACAACAATAATAATAACAACGATAAAAATACCAATAATAACGGAACAGACAAAAATACTGATAAAACCAACAGCAAGGATAAGAAGAATCCGTAACTGACGGTGAGCGGTATCAAAGATACAGAAAAAGAGCGGCAGGGTCTTTGGAGACGGTGCCGCTCTTTTTATCTTACAGGAAAGATCTTGTCACGCTAAAGCATGAAAGTGTCTTCCTATAAGATGAAAAACAGAGAGCCGGTAACTGCGGACTGTTCAGGGCAGTTACCGGCTCTCTGTGGAAATTTATTCATCAATACTGTAGTTGGGCGCTTCTTTGGTGATATGGATATCATGAGGATGGCTTTCCTTTAAGGAAGCAGCGGAAATCTTCATAAACTGTCCGGTTTCCTTTAAGGTTTCAATGGTGGGAGCGCCGCAGTATCCCATGCCGGAACGGAGTCCGCCGATTAACTGGAACACGGTGTCCTCTACGGAGCCCTTGTAGGCAACCCGGCCTTCCACTCCTTCCGGTACCAGCTTTTTGGCGTCCTGCTGGAAATAACGGTCTTTGGAGCCGTTTTCCATGGCTGCCAGGGAACCCATACCGCGGTATACCTTGTATTTTCTGCCCTGATACAGCTCAAAAGTTCCGGGGCTTTCATCGCAGCCGGCAAAAATACTTCCCATCATACATACGTTGGCTCCGGCAGCGATTGCCTTCGTCATATCGCCGGAGTACTTGATACCTCCGTCTGCAATAATGGGGATACCATATTCTTTTGCCACATTGTAGCAGTTCATAATGGCTGAAATCTGAGGAACTCCGATACCGGCCACCACACGGGTAGTACAGATGGAGCCAGGTCCGATTCCCACCTTTACCGCATCTGCACCGGCTTCAATCAGTGCTTTGGTGGCAGCGCCGGTGGCTACATTTCCGGCAATTACCTGTAAATCCGGATAAGCAGATTTAATCTGTTTCACTGCGTCCAGAATGTTTTTGGAATGGCCATGAGCGGAGTCCACCACAATGACGTCAACTTTGGCATCGACAAGGGCTTCCACGCGTTCCATCATGTTGGAGGTGATGCCCACGCCGGCGCCGCAGAGAAGCCTGCCCTGCTCGTCCTTGGCTGACAGGGGGTATTTAATCTGTTTTTCAATATCCTTAATGGTATCAGACCTTTGAGGTTGAAATGTTCATCTACAATGGGAAGTTTTTCTTTTCTCGCTTTCGCCAGAATGGTCTTGGCTTCTTCCAGAGTGATGCCTTCTCTGGCAGTCACCAGTCCCTCCGAAGTCATGGATTCTTTGATTTTCCTGGAAAAGTCCTCTTCAAATTTCAAATCGCGGTTGGTGATGATACCCACTAATTTGCCATGTTCTGTGACCGGGACGCCGGAAATCCGGAATTTTCCCATCAGGTTGTCCGCATCCTGCAGGGTATGTTCGGGAGAAAGGGAAAAGGGATCGGTGATAACCCCGTTTTCAGAACGTTTTACTTTGTCAACTTCTTCTGCCTGGGCAGCCACAGACATATTTTTATGAATAATGCCGATGCCGCCCTGACGGGCCATGGCAATTGCCATTCTGTGTTCTGTAACTGTGTCCATGCTTGCGCTCATCATGGGGATGTTCAGCCTGACTGTTTTGGTTAAACTGGTAGAAAGATCCACCATATTCGGTGTAACTTCTGAATATGCAGGAACTAATAATACGTCATCAAATGTGATTCCTTCGCCGATAATTGTACCCATTGTTTTCCTCGCTTTCTGTGAATTTTAATTTTTTGTTATTCCCACGATTTTAACAAAAAAGCAGGGAACTGTCAACGCCTGAATTCTGTTTCCGGCAATCGTGGACAAATACCTTATATTATGATAGGATAAACCTGCAAACAAAAGGAGGAACTGCCATGCAATTATATGCCAAATGTATGTGCTGTATGATTAATCAGCAGGAACGCCAGATTCGTAAATTTGACGATGAGGAGAGGAAAGCTGCTTTTATAAAAGAAATTATGACCCTGACGGGAAGCTGCGGGCCGGAGTACAGCGCTCCCTGGATTCTGGCGCTGATGACGGAAATCCGGGAAAAATATTTCGGAAAAGATGAAGAAATGCCCCGGAAGAAACGGGAGTTTAACCAGTTTTTGCTGGATTTGGAGGATGAACTGGCACAGATGATTCAGGAAAGTGGGGATGCGCTGAAAGAAGCCATGCGCTTTGCCAGAATCGGAAATTATATTGATTTTTCGGCGCTGGAACATGTCTCAAAAGAGGAATTTCTGAAACTGTTTCACAACGAAAAAGATTCCATAGACGAGACAGAATACGCATATCTGTTAAAAGACCTGGAGCAGGCGTCGGAACTGGTTTATATTATGGATAACTGCGGGGAGATTGTACTGGACAAGCTGCTGATTCGGGAGCTGAAAAAATCATATCCGAATTTACATATCACCGCCATGGTCCGGGGCCGGGAGGCGGTCAATGACGCCACCATGGAAGATGCGGAAATGACAGGAATCACCGGAGAAGTTCCCGTGATAACAAATAACAGTTCCATTACGGGGGTGGTGCTCTCAGAGCTTCCGGAGGAAACACGGGAGGTGCTTGATAAGGCGGATCTGATTCTGGCCAAGGGACAGGGAAACTTTGAATCACTGCACGGATGCGGGAAAAATATTTACTATCTGTTTTTATGTAAATGCGAGCTGTTTTCCGGAAGATTTCAGGTGGAACAGTTTCAGGGTATGCTGGTCAGTGAAAAAAGAGTGCGGATATAGAAAGGGCGGACAGAATGGAATTTCGGCCGTGTATTGATATCCACAATGGAAAAGTAAAACAGATTGTGGGAGGAAGCCTGAGAGATGAAAATAATCAGGCAGAAGAAAATTTTGTATCGGAGCAGGACGGTGCTTTTTTTGCCGGACTTTACCGGAACCATGGAATCAGAGGGGGGCATATTATTCTTCTGAACAGGACGGACAGCCCTTATTATGAAGCCACCAGGGAGCAGGCCATGAAAGCTCTTGCCGCCTGGCCCGGCGGTATGCAGGTGGGAGGCGGTATCTGCGGGGACAATGCGCTGGAGTTCCTGCGGGCCGGGGCCAGCCATGTGATTGTGACCTCCCATGTATTTCAGGGAGGAATGATTCATTACGGGAATCTGGACAAACTGCGGAAAATCACCGGAAAAGAGCGCCTGGTGCTGGATTTGAGCTGCCGCAGGCGCGGAGAGGATTACTATATTGTCACAGACCGGTGGCAGAAATTCACCGATGAAAAGCTGACGGAATCCCTGCTGGAAAAGCTGTCCGGGTATGCGGATGAATTTCTGGTCCATGCGGTGGATGTGGAAGGAAAAGCCAGGGGAATCGAGACAGAACTGGTAAAATTACTGGGAGGGTGGGGAAAAATCCCCATAACCTATGCCGGAGGCGTGGGCAGTTTTTCAGATTTGGAGCAGTTAAAGAAACTGGGAAAGAACCGTCTGCATGTGACCATCGGAAGCGCGCTGGATTTGTTCGGCGGCAATATGCCCCTGAATCAGGTGTTGACTTTCTGCAAAAAGACTGCGTATAATATGGCGTGACAACAGGAAACCCGTTCTTCTTCCGGGGTCTGGAAGGGGGACAATGGATGTAAAGGAGTAGTGACGCCATGGGCAGATACACAAAACAGGATATTATCCGGATGGTGGAGGAGGAAGATGTGGAATTTATCCGCCTGCAGTTTACGGATATGTTTGGAACACTGAAGAATGTGGCAATTACCAAAAGCCAGCTGGAAAAAGCACTGGATAATCAATGTATGTTTGACGGTTCTTCCATAGAAGGATTTGTGCGTATTGAGGAATCCGATATGTACCTGTATCCGGATCTGGATACCTTTGCAATTTTCCCCTGGAGACCTCAGCAGGGAAAAGTGGCAAGGATTATCTGTGATATTTACCGTCCGGACGGGACGCCTTTTGAGGGAGATCCCAGGTACATTTTGAAAAAAACGCTGGCGGAGGCCGCTGCAATGGGCTATCAGTTTAACGTGGGGCCGGAGTGCGAGTTTTTCCTGTTCCATACGGATGAGGATGGCTGTCCCACCACCCTGACCCATGAACGGGCAGGCTATTTTGATCTGGGGCCTGTGGATCTGGGCGAAAATGCAAGGCGGGACATGGTGCTGGCGCTGGAAGAAATGGGATTTGAAATAGAGGCCTCCCACCATGAGGTGGCGCCGGCCCAGCATGAGATTGATTTCCGCTATGATGAAGGGCTGCGGACAGCCGACAATATCATGACCTTTAAACTGGCGGTCAAAACCATTGCAAAACGGTTCGGTCTGTTTGCCAGCTTTATGCCGAAGCCAAAATACGGAATCAACGGTTCCGGAATGCACATCAATATGTCCGTATCCAGGGACGGGAAAAATATTTTCCAGGATCCGTCGGATGAACTGGGGCTGAGCCAGGAGGCTTATTATTTTATCGGAGGACTGATGAAGCATATGCAGGGCATGACTGCCATTACCAATCCGCTGGTCAATTCTTACAAGCGTCTGGTGAAAGGCTATGAGGCTCCCGTCTATATTGCCTGGTCCGCTACCAACCGGAGCCCTCTGATTCGGATTCCGGCAGCCAGAGGGGAAGCCACCAGAATTGAACTGCGGTGCCCGGATCCGGCGGCAAATCCCTATCTTGCTCTGGCGGTCTGTCTGGCAGCAGGGCTGGATGGCATAAAAAATCATATGGAGCCCCCGGCTCCGGTAAAGAGCAATATTTTCCATATGCAGAAAACGGAAAAAGAAAAGCTCCGCATCGAGTCTCTTCCGGTAAATCTTCACGATGCGGTGAAAGCAATGAAACAGGACACGTTTATCTGCAGCGTGCTGGGCGCCCACATTTCGGAAAAATATGCGGAAGCAAAAGAGGCGGAATGGGAGTCTTACCGGGAACAGGTTACCGAATGGGAAATCAGCAGTTATCTGTACAGAATATAGAGCCATGGAGCGTGCGTCATGGTTTCGGTAATCGTAGCATTTCCCAAAATGGAAAATGGAAAAAGTATTAAGAATATTCTGGTGCAGCATGGATTTCACGTAAATGCTGTTTGCACAGCAGGCGCTCAGGTACTGCAGCACGCGGATATACCGGGCGAAGGAATCGTGATATGCGCCGCCCGCCTGCAGGATATGATGTGCGGCCAGCTCCGGGAATATCTGTCTCCCTGTTTTGAAATGCTGGTGCTGGCAGGGCCCGGCACCTGGGGGGAATCCATGGAGCGTATGACATATCTGTCCATGCCTTTAAAAGTCCATGAACTGGTGAGCACACTGGAACTGATGTGCCGTTCCATAGCCCGGAACAGACGGAGCAGGAAGTCCCGGCCGGAGCAGAGGAGCGAGAAAGAAAAGCAGATGATTCAGCAGACGAAGGAACTTCTGATGCTCCGAAAGCAGATGACTGAGGAGGAGGCCCACCGCTATATCCAGAAAAGCAGTATGGACAGCGGCACAGGGCTGGCGGAAGCAGCGCAGATGATTCTGAGTATGCTGGAGCATAGTTGAGTATGCTCCGGAGAAAGGAATGTAAATCAGAATGAAATTTACAAAAATGCATGGAATTGGAAACGACTATGTGTATGTGAACTGTTTCAGAGAACAGGTGGCCAGTCCGGAGGAAACGGCCAGATTTGTCAGCGACAGACATTTTGGAATCGGAAGCGACGGTCTGATTCTGATAAACCCTTCCCAAAATGCGGATTTTGAAATGGCCATGTACAACGGAGACGGTTCCCGCGGGGAAATGTGCGGAAACGGGATTCGCTGCGTGGCCAAATATGTGTATGATTACGGTCTGACAGATAAAACCAGTATCAGTGTGGAAACGCTGGGAGGAATCAAATATCTGGATTTGACCGTAGAGCATGGAAAAGTCTCTCAGGTAAAAGTCAACATGGGAGCCCCGGAGCTGATGCCGGAGAAGATTCCTGTACTGGCGGAAGGGGCACAGGCGGTAAATGTGCCGCTGGAGGTGGATGGAAACGTATATCAGATGACCTGTATTTCCATGGGAAATCCCCATTGTGTGATTTTTATGGAGGAGGACGTCCGGAATCTGGATTTGGAAAAAATCGGGCCCTCCTTTGAGAATCATCCCAGATTTCCCCGGAGAATTAATACGGAATTTGTAAATATCATAAACAGAAATACCCTGCGTATGCGGGTGTGGGAGCGGGGCAGCGGAGAAACCCTGGCCTGCGGCACCGGAGCCTGCGCCACAGCAGCGGCCGCCATCTTAAACGGAAAAGCGGAACAGGAAGTGACGGTGCGGCTTCTGGGAGGAGACCTTAAGATTGCATGGGCGGGAGCGGATGCTCCGGTGTATATGACAGGGCCGGCAACCACCGTATTTGACGGGGAGATTCAGCTCCCCTGGGAGTAATATTACAGTGAAACAGCGTAAACAGAGAGGCGTAAGTTATGTATAAAATTAACGAGAATTATCAGAAACTGCCGGGCAGTTACCTGTTCAGCACCATTGCAAAGAAAGTAGCAGCTTTTACGGAGGCCAATCCGGACAGAGAGATTATCCGTCTGGGAATCGGAGACGTAACCCAGCCTCTGGCTCCGGCCATTATCGAAGCCATGCATAAGGCGGTAGACGAGATGGGAAATGCAGCTACGTTCCGGGGCTATGCGCCGGATTTGGGCTATGATTTCCTGAGAAATGCCATTGCGGAGCATGATTACAAAGCCAGAGGCTGCGATATTTCTGCCGATGAGATTTTTGTTTCTGACGGTGCAAAGAGCGATTCCGCCAATATTCAGGAAATTTTCGGTGCGGAAAACAGAATCGCAGTCTGCGACCCGGTGTATCCTGTGTATGTGGATTCCAATGTCATGGCGGGCAGAACCGGGATGTATGACAGGGAAAAAGAAATCTGGAGCAATGTGATTTATATGCCCTGCATCATGGAAAATGGATTCGTACCGGAATTTCCGGAAGAAACGCCGGATATGATTTATCTTTGTCTGCCCAACAATCCCACCGGTACCACCATTACCAGAGCACAACTCCAGGAATGGGTGGATTATGCCAATAAAGCGGGAGCGGTAATTATCTATGACGGAGCCTATGAAGCATATATTTCGGAGGAAGACGTGGCTCACTCCATTTTTGAGTGCCGGGGCGCCAGAACATGCGCCATAGAGTTAAAGAGTTTTTCCAAAAATGCGGGATTTACCGGGGTGCGCCTGGGTTATACGGTGGTACCGAAGGAATTAAAATGCGGAAATGTTTCCCTGCATCAGATGTGGGCAAGACGCCACGGGACGAAATTCAACGGAGCGCCCTACATTATCCAGCGGGCAGGGGAGGCAGTCTACAGCCCGGAAGGAAAAGCCCAGTTAAAAGAGCAGGTGGCTTATTATATGAAAAATGCCGCGGCTATCAAAAACGGTCTGCAAAAAGCGGGCTATAGCGTATTCGGCGGCGTCAACGCACCGTATATCTGGCTGAAAACACCGGGAAACATGACTTCCTGGGAATTTTTTGATGTATTGCTGGAGCAGGCCGGTGTGGTGGGAACTCCAGGTTCCGGATTCGGCCCCAGCGGCGAAGGATATTTCCGGCTGACTGCATTTGGGAGTTATGAAAATACTCTGGCGGCTCTGGAGCGGATTCAGAAACAGGCATTTTGAAAAAAGTGTTGTCAATACAGGCGGAACAGTGTATAATTTCAGACAAAAGATAAGTGAGCCTGAAAGGAAGGGAGCGTGATCGCCCTGGATGATACGAAAACGCGGATTATTTTTGCGGCAATGAAGGCTGTACGACAGTATGGCCTGGAAGGGGCGCGTATCCAGAATGTCAGTGAGCTGGCCGGGATATCTCCCGGAGCGCTGTACCGCTATTTTGACAGCAAGGATCAGTTACTGGTAGATTGCTTTACCTGGGTGGACAGACAGGCTGCGGCAATTTTTGATCATCTGGAATTTAATCCCAGGACCATGGTGACAGATCCCATGGAGGCAGTGAAAGAGCTGTGGCTGCCTTACTTTCGGTTTTGGGTGGCGCACCCGGATGAGACGATTTTTTATCACCGTTTTCGGGACAGCGCTTTTTTTCCAAAATACGACAAAGTCCGGGAAGTAGATTATTTTGATTCCTTTGTGGTCATGGTGCGCGCTTTCCGGGAAATGTTTCCCGGTTTGAAACGAATGAATCAGGATTTGCTGTGGCTTCATGTGCTCAGTTCCACGGTAATGTATGCCAAATATGTGGTGGAAGGCGTGGTTCCTGACGACCAGGAAACAGAAGATACGGTATTCCGTCTGCTGGCCACCGGACTGAGCAGCTATCTGCAGCCGGAATAGTCTGCGGAAGAAAAGAATATGACAAACTTACCGCTGTGAAAGCGGTTTGTTTTCCAGGGAAGGTAAATAAATATTTATTCCCGCAATCAATGTGCACAGAACCGTAGTGCCCAGGGGGATATGGAGCCAGAAAGAAATTCTCTGGTATTTTTTTAAAATAATAGTAAATAAACGTTTATTTGCTTCGACGAATGCCGGGAGAATCTGAAAATCAGAATCTGAAATTTTAATTGCAGGTATGGAGGATGGGATGAAATGTTAAATGTTCAGGGATGTTGCGGTAGCAAAAAGCGGGTCTGGGGGAAACGTCAGAGGCACTTTGTCAGAAAACTTCTGGTATTCTTTTTATGTTTCTCTCTGCCGGCCGGGCTTCTTCCTGCACCGGCCCGTGCGGCGGATGAGGAAAAACTGGCAGATATTGTGGAATTTCACAGTATTACCCTCCATTATGCGGCTGAAAATGGTCAGCCGGAAGGAGCGGCCATTTTGGATAACACCCTTCTGGAAAAAGAAAAAATGCTGGCACTGCGTTATGCATTTGAGATTACGGAGGAACAGTGCGGCCGTATCGAGGCAGATACCAGATATTATCTGGAGGTGTCTCCCCATCTGATTTTACCGAATCTGGAGCCGCAGGGGTCGGCGCTGACCATGGAAACGGAAGACGGGCCTCAGAAATTCGGAGCTATTTTTGCAGACGGCAGCAGGGCCTGGGTCATATTTGACGGAAAGGAAGATGGTTCCGGTACGGTTCTCTCAGAGTATGGGGAACTTCAGGATGCGTTTTTTTATTTAAACTGCAGCCGGGCAGGCGCGCCGCCGGCGGACGAAGCTCCCATAGACGGAAAGTCCAATCTCTATGCAATGAAATTTGAAAATGGGGAACAGCTCAGATTCGGCTATCAGGAGAATGAACCTCTGGAAGCCAGAGCTCAGGTGAAAAAGGGCGGGAAACTGGAGGATAAAACAATTACCTGGACAGTCAGCTATACCCCCTGGCAGAATCCTTCTCCGGAGGATGGTATTTCCATGGACACTGAGTTTGAATTGCGGGATACCATTGACAGGGCTGTTCACTGCTATGTGGATGGCAGTGTTACCATAGATGGCGACGCGGTCAGCACTTATACCTCACGTGATGCGGTGGATGACAGGGCAGAATCCTGGGTGCTGGTAGAAACATCTGAAAACGGGGAGCATACGGTGCTGACTTTCGGAGGTACGAGATTCAGGGCGGGAGCCGCCACTCAGGGGAATCCGCCGGTTCCGCTGCATATCACATATCAGACGGTTATCCGGGACGAACTTCTGCTGCCAGGCAGCGCCGGCGGCCAGAAAATCACCAACGAGGCCGGACTGTTTGCCGGGCAGGACGGGGAGTTTCAGAAGCTGAATATCAGCAGCAGCCAGACTGTGACCGTACCTCAGCCCAAATGGCTTTCCAAAACAGGAAAAACCACCCGCCACACGGATGGAAGCGGCTCCACTACCGACTGGACCATAAGTTTTTCTCCCGGCGGATTTTCGTTTACGGAGGAAAACAGGCTCACACTCCATGACCGGCTTCCGGCCGGAAGTACGCTGGTAAAAGATTCTCTGAAGGTAAACGGAGCGCCCATGGCTGCAGCTTCCGGGGAGAAAAATGAGTTTACCGTTTCCATTGGGACAGCGGACAGCCAGCCGGTTACCATTACTTATCAGACTCAGGCGCCGGAGGAAATGTATGACAGCGGAACCAGCCTGGGAAATAATACTGCCTGGTTTACCTTTCGTTATCAGGATACGGAATATGCCACGCCCCAGGTTACGGTGCCTGTGGACAGCGGAGACGGCAGCGGAACCCCCGGTACATCCACTCTGGTAAAAACCGGTTCCACGTACAACCCGTCCACCCGCACCATTGACTGGACGGTAACCATCAATCCTCACAGAGCCTGGCTCAAAGGCGGAACATTTACGGATAATCTCAGTGATATCGGAGGTTCCTGCGGAATTGAGGGACACCATACAGGCCTGGAACTGGCAGGAGATGTATCGGATATCGCTGTGCTGATAGATAACCGGCCGCCCACAGAGGATGAAAAAAAGCTGCTGGAATTTACATACAATCAGCAGGTTCTGACGGTCAGAACAGGAGAAATCGGCGCCAGAACCATTACCTTTACCTGCAGGACAAAAGTATGCGACCCCTGTATTTTTGCAAATAATACCGCAGGTAAAAAGCTCAGAAATCTGATTTCCACCGAGGATATGCTGATTGGAAAACAGTCGTCAGAGGTGCGCAGCGCCAGTGCGGATTGTACGGTGAATGTGAATGCGGCGGTTCTGACGAAAAAAGCACCGGTGTATCATTATGAATCCGGTAAAATGAAATGGGCTCTGGAGGTGAATGCGGCGGGGCTTCCCATGAGCGATGTGGTTCTGGAGGATGTACTGCCTGCGGGGCTGACGTATGTGGATGGCTCTCTGGACACCGTGCCGGAAATCCCAGAGGCAGCGGCGGATACGGAGGGCCGGAAACTGCTCATCCGTCTGGGCGGCATTACAGGAAAGACCATGGTTACCTTTGACACCGAAGTGGAGCCGGAAAAAGCCGGATTTAACAGCAATGAGGACGTCCGGATTACAAATACAGCGATTCTGACAGGGAAGGCAGACGGGGTTGTTTTTTCAGAAGTTTCCCATAAGGTGGAGCACAGATTTGCCAATCATGGACTGGTAAAAAGCAGCAGTGTGAACAGTCAGGACGAACTCATACGGTATGAGGTGCTGATAAATCCTTTCGGGCTTATGCTGCCGGAACATCCTTCCCTTGTGGATACCCTGGATGCACGGCTGCAGTTAGATATGGACACCCTGCGGTTTTATAAAGTAAAATTGTCCGGAACTACTGAAAATGCAGGTCAGAAGCCTGCTTATACGAAAGTGGGAGACGGTCAGCCCCTGAAACCTGCTGATTATAATCCGGAGAATAACAGTTTCAGGGTGCAGCTTCCCCTGGAGGGAAACAGCCGTGACGCTTATGTGCTGGCTTATACGGCAGACATTATAAAGCGGCAGGCAGGGGGCTACAGTAACAGCGTCCGTTTTGAAGGAAGCACCGTGCTGCTGGGAGGCAGTAAGAACAACAGCGCTTCGGTGGGAGGCGGCGGTGGAGGCGGAGGCGGCGGTGTTGCCGCCCGGAAAGCTGAAATTGCCATTACGAAAACAGACAGGGAAAATCGGGCGCCTCTGGAAGGCGTGACATTTACTCTGTATCAGTGGGATAATGAGAAGCAGACGCGGGGCCTGCCCTTTGCCCAGGGAAGCACAGACAGAATGGGGAAAGTGTCATTTCTGGTAAAGCCCGGCGGGAGTTACGAACTGGTGGAAACGGAAAGTATTGCCGGATATGACAGTACCCCCGGCTGGGAACAGCTTCCGGAAGGGGTAAAAGAGACAGCTGAAGGTCTTCTGATTACAGCAGGAGAGGCAAAATCCAGAATGGAGCTGGATGTGACGAATGAGGCCCGTAAAACGGATACAGGCCCTGTGATACCGGAGCAGCAGTGGACGCTGACCGTCCATAAGGTTGCCAGCGGCGGCACAATGCCTCTGGAAGGGGCAGTTTTTGGCCTGTATGAAGAAGAAGCATGTAACACTCTGCTGAAACAGGATGTGAGCGGACAGGACGGGATTCTCACTTTTACAGGTCTTGCAAAGGGTCGGAAATACTGGCTGAAAGAACTGGAAGCGCCGGAAGGTTATGAAGTAAATACTGCTGTTTATCAGGCGGATGAGGCAGAGGCTGCGGTAACGGTGCCCAACCGTCCGAAGACAGTTCCGGTGAATCCCGAAGAACCCGGTACCTCTGCCGCACCGGATAATCAGAATCCGCCCGGTACCTCTGACAGCCAGAATCCTTCCGGTACACCGGATATTCCCGAATCACCGGATTCCCCGGATGTTCCGGAGCATCCGAATTCATCAGAGGTGCCGGATGTTCCGGAATCTTCCGGCAGTTCCGATACTTTGGAAACAGCTGCCTTGCGGGAAACTTCCGATACTGCCGGAACGGAAGATTTGCTAAATGGTTCCGGTAAAGAGAAACTGCCTGAGCCGCCGGAAGATACGACGGAAAATACAGAAAATCATAATGTCAGTGATTCAGCAGAAAATCCCGGTATTCCCAGGACAGGAAATCATACGGAATGGCTTATTATAATTGCGGTTTTATCGGGGATTTTGCTGGCAATTATGACGGTGTATGGCCTTTGGGCGGAGAAAAGAAATGAAAAGAAATAGAGGATTCTGTGTTTTTTATGTTATGCTTCTGACTGTTTTTACAGGAGCAGTGGCAGCGCTGGCTGTTCAGTTCAGGGAGATACGGCAGGGAGATGAATTTTATGAACAGGCAGCAGAAGCTGTGTTCATGGAGGAAGGAACGGGGTATTCCCGGTGGCTGTCCAAACTGTCCGGCGTATATCCCGGCATGATTGGTTGGCTTCAGATTCCGGACACTTCAGTGAATTATCCGGTGATGTCAGGCCCGGATAATCAGTTTTATCTGAATCATTTGCCGGACGGAAGTGAAAATGTATGCGGCAGTCTGTTTTTAGACTGCCGCTCAAATCAGGAGAGCCTTCATTTTATTATTTACGGCCATAACGGGGCAGACGGAAAAATGTTTGGTATTCTGAAGCAATATGAATCAGCAGATTTTTTTGAGGAACACCCTGCATTTACAGTGATTACGCCGGAATTCTGCCATGTCTGCCCTGTTTTTTCCGTTCGGCGTGTGAAAGCGGACGGAGATGATTATCGGATGGATTTCAGGGATAAAGAGGAACTGCTGGATTATGCGAACCATGCGGCGGCAGAATCTCTGTATGATACGGACACTGATTTTGGCAATATGGCCGGAATTG
>Ga0137306_101302_pt1 | contig 26191 bp, 25 predicted proteins | sample Inofroosms_March_FD_97187 | JGI IMG/M metagenome (GOLD analysis project Ga0137306, IMG submission 97187) | Mouse cecal microbial communities from Vienna, Austria - N-Acetylneuraminic and N-Acetylglucosamine D2O microcosms_March | ecosystem: Host-associated > Mammals > Digestive system > Large...
TATCAGTGTGACCACGGTATCCGAGGCGGCGGACGAGATTATGAAAGTGCTGGGCGGTAAGGATCTGGGAAATACAGCGGCAGAGAACAGGGCGCTACGGAACAGGACGCCAGAGGCCGGGGCATTGAGTAACAAGACATTGGAGAAGATAAGATGATTCGAGATATTACGATAGGACAATATTATCCGGCAAAAAGCATACTGCACCGCCTGGATCCCAGGGTGAAGCTTGTCTCTACGCTGCTCTATCTGGTTTCTTTATTTCTTTTCAGAAGCATAGCGGGGTATCTGACAGCCACATTATTTCTCATCGGCATCATACGTGCGTCCAAAGTGCCTGTGGGCTATATTGTAAAAGGATTAAAGCCGGTTGTTATGCTGCTGATGATCACGGTGGTGTTTAATCTGTTCCTGAAGAAAGAGGGGGAGGTGCTGGTTCAGGTGTGGCGGCTTTCGGTTACGACGGTGGGGCTTCGCAATGCCGTGTATATGGCGGTGCGGCTGATCTACCTGATCATCGGCTCGTCGCTGATGACATTTACCACCACGCCCAACGAGCTGACGGACGGCATCGAGGCGCTTCTTTCCCCGCTGAATAAGATACGTGTGCCGGTTCATGAGGTGGCGATGATGATGTCTATCGCGCTGCGGTTCATCCCGATACTTCTGGAGGAGACGGACAAGATCATGAAAGCCCAGCAGGCGAGGGGCGCGGACTTTGAGAGCGGCAATATCATGCAGCGGGCAAAGGCGATGATCCCGATCCTTGTCCCGCTGTTCGTGTCTGCTTTCCGCCGGGCCAACGACCTTGCCATGGCCATGGAGGCGCGGTGTTACCGTGGTGGCGAGGGCAGGACGAAGATGAAGCCTCTCCGGTATAGGGGGAGGGATCTGGCGGCATATGGGATCATGTCCGCATATGTGATCGCGGTAGTTGTCATCGGCAGATATGTGCCTTTAAAGGTGTGGATCTTCTAGGAGGAATTATTACGTGAGAAGAGTAAGACTTTTTGTTGCCTATGACGGCACGGATTACTGCGGCTGGCAGATCCAGCCCAATGGGATTACGGTTGAGGAAGTGCTGAACCGGGAATTAAGCCGCCTGACCGGGGAGGATATCCATATTATCGGCGCGAGCCGTACGGATTCCGGCGTGCATGCCCTGATGAATGTGGCGGTGTTTGACACGGATTCGTCTATTCCGCCGGAGCGTATGGCCTATGCGCTGAACCAGCGCCTGCCAGAGGATATCATCATTACGAAATCTGATGAGGTGGCGGACGGCTGGCATCCCAGATATCAGGATAAGGTGAGGAAGACTTATGAGTACCATATCTATAATGCGCCTGTGCCCAATCCTCTGAGGAGAAGATACAGCGCATTTGTTTCCTTTCCCATGGATGTCGGACAGATGCGTAAGGGCGCAAAGTATCTTGTGGGGGAGCATGATTTCGTGAGCTTTTGCAATGTGCGGACGAATGTCTCAGACACGGTGCGGACGGTGGAGAGCATTACCGTCACGCAGTGCGGTGCGGATATTGTCATCCGGATCACGGGAAACGGCTTCCTCTATAATATGGTCAGGATCATCGCCGGGACATTGATCCGGGTGGGGCGGGGATTTTACGCGCCGGAGAAGGTGAAGGAGATCCTTAAGGAGAGAAAGCGGACGGCAGCGGGAGTAACAGCTCCGGCCAATGGGCTGGTGCTGGTGGACATCGATTACGGGCCGCAAGGCGAGTCTTCTGCTTCATAGCGAAGCACTAAAGGGGGCCGGACGCTGATCCGGGCGGGAAAAAGAAAGCCGGAGCGGCTGGCTTTGAGTATAGGATAAAGGAGTTATTGGAAGCAGCGGTATAAGCTTTATTAGGCTGTACTGCTGCTCTTTTTGTTCTGTTTTTTGTTTTTATAGTGTTTGCTGTAATTTTAACAAGACTGACAAATGAATAACAATATCCGAAAACGTTATTTGGTGAATAAAAAACTGCAAAAAACTGAAATTTTCTCTTCACAAATACGCTTTTTGTGATAATATGATAATAGTACATATACTATAAGTGAATGGGAGGTTTTGTATATGGATGTTTTATTGAAGCTGGTTCCGATATTTGGAATGATTGCACTTTGGTTTGCGGCGATGCTCGCATCAAAGGTTGGCAGGCAGTCTGCAGGGACGGACAGGATGAAGGAGATCGCCGGATCCATCAGCGATGGGGCGAAGGCGTTTCTGACGGCGGAGTATAAGATCTTAATCTTTTTCGTGGCGGTTCTTTTTGTGCTGATCGGAGTCGGCATAGGCAACTGGATCACGGCGGTATGCTTTGTCGTCGGAGCGCTGTTTTCTACGCTGGCGGGGTATTTTGGCATGACCGTAGCGACGAAGGCAAATGTGCGGACGGCTAACGCGGCGAAGGAGAGCGGCATGAATAAGGCGCTGTCCATCGCATTTTCCGGCGGGGCAGTAATGGGGATGTGTGTGGCCGGCCTGGGTGTGCTCGGTGTGAGCGCGATCTACATCTTCACGGGGAATGCGGACATTCTGTTCGGCTTCAGCCTGGGGGCGTCTTCGATTGCGCTGTTTGCCCGTGTGGGCGGCGGTATCTACACGAAGGCGGCGGACGTGGGCGCTGACCTGGTAGGAAAGGTCGAGGCCGGCATCCCGGAGGACGATCCGAGGAATCCGGCGGTTATCGCTGACAACGTTGGGGACAATGTCGGCGACGTGGCAGGAATGGGCGCTGACCTTTTCGAGTCCTATGTGGGAGCGCTGATCTCGGCTCTGACTTTGGGGCTGGTGTATTTTGAAGGGGCGGGGGCGGCATTTCCGCTTGTGATTGCGGGAATCGGGCTGATCGCGTCTATTCTTGGGACATTTTTCGTGCGGGGAGATGAGAAGGCGAATCCCCACAAGGCGTTAAAGACAGGCTCCTATGCGGCAAGCGTGCTGGTGCTGATCGCCGCATTTGTCTTAAGCAATCTGTTCTTTGGTAATTTTAATGGGGCAATCGCAATTGTAGCAGGACTTGTGGTAGGTATACTGATCGGGATCATCACGGAGGTCTATACGTCCGGAGATTATGGCTCGGTAAAAGAGATTGCGGCTCAGTCAGAGACGGGGGCGGCGACCACGACCATAAGCGGTATCGCGGTTGGCATGCGCTCGACGGCGGCGCCGATTTTGCTGATCTGTGTGGGTATCTTTGCGGCATATAATTTCTGCGGGCTTTATGGTATTGCGCTGGCGGCAGTAGGGATGCTGTCAACGACGGCGATTACAGTTGCAGTAGATGCTTACGGGCCGATCGCAGATAATGCGGGCGGTATCGCGGAGATGTCAGGGCTTGATTCCAAGGTGAGAAATATCACCGACAAGCTTGACGCGGTGGGCAACACGACTGCAGCTATGGGAAAGGGATTTGCCATTGGTTCTGCTGCGCTTACGGCGCTGTCGCTGTTCGTGACCTATGCGGAGTCCGTGAAGCTGGATACGATTGATATTCTGGATTACCGTGTGATCATCGGTCTGTTTGTGGGAGGCATGCTGCCTTTCTTATTCTCGGCGATGACGATGTCTTCAGTGTCTAAGGCGGCGTATCAGATGATTGAGGAGGTAAGAAGGCAGTTCAGGACGATTCCGGGCATCCTTGAGGGAACAGGAAAGCCGGATTATAAATCCTGCGTAGCCATCTCTACTACGGCGGCGCTGAAGGAAATGCTCGTGCCAGGTATCATGGCAGTGGTGGCGCCGCTGGCCGTGGGAATATTGTTAGGGCCTGCGTCTCTTGGAGGACTTCTGGCGGGTTCTCTCGTGACCGGGGTTATGGTGGCGATCTTTATGTCCAATGCCGGAGGAGCATGGGATAACGCGAAGAAATATATCGAGGACGGCAATCACGGCGGGAAGGGAAGCGAGGCGCACAAGGCAGCCGTTGTAGGCGATACGGTAGGCGATCCTTTTAAAGATACCTCAGGACCGTCGATCAATATTCTGATCAAGCTGATGACGATCGTATCACTGGTATTCGCTCCGCTGTTTTTATCCATCGGCGGATTGCTGTAAGATGGCAGGAAACAGGGCGGATGCCTTATGGGTGTGCTGGCTGTGGTCTGCCGGGAAGGGCCGGCAATGATGGTGTGAGGCATTTGATAATCTGATAAATTTAATGAGGCTTATAGCCGCCGGTTCATGTGCTGATGTACCAGTCGTGAAGCGGCGGTTTTTCAATCCCTTGCTTTACAGCACAGCTGACCAAGCACATCCCCTATATCCCCATTAACACATATGGACTGTTTTTCAATCTCCCGCGGGCAAACCGCCTCCCCATCATTGATACAGACATATACCGCATTCGGATTCGCCGCCGTCATCTGCCAGAAAGGATACTTGATGATCCCCGGGGTATTCATTCCGACCCCTAATTCTAAGAAAAGTACCTTCTGCTCCCGGTGCGTGTTCAGAAACTTTTCATAGCGTCCGGCGGCTTTGTGCCAGCCTTCGTCTTCCACGAACGTATTGTCCGCCCGGAGATTCATGCTCATAGGCTTGCGGCATCTCGGGCAATAGGGGACGAGCTCTGCGGGTATCGCCATCAAAGGACGGATACCCTGAGGCAAGGTAAGCGCGCCGTCAGCATTGATGACATACCCTTGTGCTTCGGCCATTTTACGGATGGAGCTTTCATTATCATAAGTATGATGATGGCACGGCTCTGCGCACTGGAACAATCCGTAGTCCCCCTGCGTGTAAAACAGCCGCCCGCTGTCGAATCCTGCTTTCTGAAAACAGTGATCTACATTGGTGGTAAGCACAAAATAATCTTTGTCTTTGATCAGCTCATACAATTTCTGATAGACTGGTTTTGGCGGAAGACTGCAGCGGTTGATGAAAATGTACCGGCTCCAGTAGGCCCAGCGCTCCTCCAGGGATCCAAAGGGGTAAAAGCCCCCGGAATACATATCACGGAATCCATATTTATCAGCAAAATCCTGAAAATATCTCAGGAACCGTTCTCCCGTATAGATATAACCGGCGGAGGCCGAAAGTCCGGCTCCGCCCCCGATTATGACTGCGTCCGCCTGGCCGAGGGCAAGCCGCAGCGTTTCTAATTTCTGATCAATATTTGTCATATTCATCTAAACCTCCCCTGCGATTATCCTTATGCAAAGCAGACGGAGCTTACCGTATAGTTACGCTTGCCGTCATAGGGATATCACTTATGTGCAGAAGCTATAAATATTTTTCGGTATCTTTTTTTAGATCCTCCGATGTAATGGCGGCCAGCTCTTTCTCCATGGCATGCTGGATACGGATCAGTTTGCCGTCCCTTTAGCGGTTATGGAGGACGGTAATCGGGATATGGGTTAAGTTTACTTGGGATACGCTGTAATGTCAATAGTTACATGCCGTGCCCGTCATGTAAAAAAATAAATAAAAACAGGTTTATTTATCGATAAGTTTCCTTTATCATTAACATATGAGATAAGTAATTGTCGAGACAAGAAGTGAACAGTACGAATAAGGAGGAAAGCTATGGGTACAGAATTTTGGAATGGGGCGCAGGCGGCCCACAGGCGTGTGATGATGAAGGCGGCCGGATATTCAGACGAGGATATCAGGAAAAAGCCGCATATTGGCGTGCCGAATTCTTATATGGCAGGTTCGCCGGGCTCAGCGCATCTGCGCCAGATCGCCGAGGCGGTAAAGGAAGGGATCTGGGCCGCGGGCGGGGTCCCGGTGGAGTTTGGGATTCCGGCTACCTGCGGGAATGTGGCGAATGGAGCGGAAGAGTTAAAATATGAGCAGGTAGGCAGGGACATCGTTGCCATGTCTGTAGAATTTGTCACAAGAGTGCATAATTTTGACGGACTGGTGATGGTCGCCACATGCGACAATATCATCGCCGGGTGCTATCTGGCGGCTATGCGGCTTGACATCCCGTCCATGGTGGTGACAGGCGGTTCCATGCAGCCGGGGCAGTACTGCGGAAAGACCGTTGTGGAGGCAGACCTGGATGCGGCCCGCTTTTCCGGCATGGCAGAGGAGGAGCTGTCCGGTCTGGAGGACAGTGTGTGCCCGTCTTTTGGCGCCTGCCCGTCTATGGGAACGGCCAACACTATGCAGATGCTGGGCGAGGTTCTGAACCTGGTGCTCCCAGGTACATCCACTATTCCGGCATCTGACAATAATAAGCTCAGAAAGGCGAGAGAGGCCGGAGCCTTTGCGGTAGAGCTTGTAAGAGCAGGAAGGAAGCCGTCCAAGCTGATCACAAAGGAAGTGCTGATGAATGCCATTATGTTCGATATGGCTGTGGCAGGCTCTACCAATGCGGTGCTGCATCTGCAGTCTTACGCCTACGAGCTGGGAATCCCCATGACATTGGCGGATTTTGAAACATACGCCGGACAGATCCCGTGTATCAATGCGGTAGTCCCGAGCGGCCCATACACGGTGGTGGATTTCCATTATGCGGGAGGCGTCATGAATGTGATGAAACAGTTGGAGAGCCGGCTTTTTACGGATGTGCCGGGGATGTACGGGGCGGCCTGGAAGGAGATGCTTGCAAAGGTGGTCCCGCAGGAGAACAAGGTTATCCATTCGCTGGAAAATCCGCTGTTTAACGAGCCGGGTCTTAAGATCTTAAGGGGGAATCTGTCCCCGAACGGTGCCATCGTGCGCCCCACGGCGGTTTATGAGGAAGTCAGGTATATGAAGGGGAAGGCGAAGGTATATGACGGAGACCGGGCGGCCTTTGACGCGATCTGGGCCGGGGATATCGTTCCGGGAGATATCATCGTTATCCGCTATGAAGGATGTAAGGGTGCGCCGGGCATGAAGGAGCTGATGCTCAGTATCGACGCGCTGATCGGAAAAGGACTGCATAAAAGCGTGGGCCTGATCTCCGATGCGAGATTTTCCGGATTTAACTTCGGCGCCATCGTCGGGCATGTGTCGCCGGAAGCATATGACGGAGGCCTGATCGCTCTTGTGGAAAACGGTGACGAGATCGTGATGGATATTAACGGCGGTGAACTCACCCTTCTGGTATCGGAAGAAGAGATCGCCAGAAGGAGAAAAGCCTGGGTCTGCCCGCCGCTTAAGGAGGCGAAGGGGTGCCTCAACATCTACGCAAGGATGTGCCGCCCGGCGGAAGAGGGCGGTGCGATGCAGCCCTGGGAGCTGGATGCATAAGGGTATTGCTTTGTATGCAGCTTTGCTTTATGATTACTACAGAATAGAAGAATGCAGAAGAAGAACGAGGAGGAACAAGATGTTACTTTTGTCAAGAGAGGATATTAAACAGGTATTTTCAATTCAAGATGCAGTTGAGGCGGATAAACAGGCATTTGCCCTTGTGGCAGAGGGGAAATGTGAAGTGCCTCTGCGCACGAAGATCCAGGCGCCGGAGTATGACGGGTGCTTTTTATTCATGCCGGCATATGCAAAGGAGATGGAGGCAGCGTCGCTAAAGACCGTGAATATCTTTCCGCGCAATATAGATAAGGGACTGCCCACATCGCCGGCGCAGGTGCTTTTGATCGACGGGAAGACGGGAATCGTGACGGCAATCCTGGACGGGACTTACGTGACACAGATCCGCACGGGGGCGTCTTCCGGTGCAGCATTTGACCTGCTGGCGAAGAAGGACTGCCGGATCGGTGCCCTGATCGGAACCGGAGGACAGGCCGCAGCGCAGTTAGAGGCTATGATCGCGGTAAGGAAGCTGGAGGAAGTGCGCGTATATAGCCGGAATCATGAGCGGACGGTGAGATTTGCCGGGCAGATGAATGAAGAGCTTAAGTCCTACGGGACGAAGATCACAGCAGCAGAATCTTCGGATGCGGCGATCGACGATGCGGATCTTATTGTCACTGTCACGACATCGTCCAGCCCGGTATTTGACGGGACAAAGGTGAAAAAGGGATGTACGGTAAGCTGCGTAGGCGCGTACCAGCACCATATGCAGGAGATGGATCCGGCGATTCTTGCGAGGGCGTCAAAGATCTATTTCGACTCTAAGGACGCGGTGCTTTCCGAATCCGGCGATATCCTGATTCCGCTTGAGGAGGGCATCATCACCGAGGATGACTTTACCGGGGATATCGGGGCGGTCATCAATGGCGGACTTACCGGCAGGGAAAATGATGATGAAATCATCGTGTACGAGACGGTCGGCATAGGCATTCAGGATCTGGTGACGGCAAAGGCTATATATGAAAAGGCGGTTGAAGCCGGTGTAGGTACACAGTGGGGATAAGGAAAGATAGGCGCTATTTCCGGTAAGCCTTCGGCAATTGTCCGAAGGCTTCTTTAAATGCTGACGCGAATCTGCTCTGGCTGTCGTAGCCTACCAGCCCCGCGATCTCTGCTATACTCAGATCGGTTTCACGAAGCAGCTTTGCCGCCTGTTCCATCCGGTGTTCCTTGATGTGGGCGGCGATAGAAGTTCCGTAGACAGATTTGAACATGGCTTTCAATGTAGTAGGATTCATCAGGTACTGCTTCGACAGCGCCTCAATGGTAAAGCGCTGCTCCAAATGGGTGACGAGCAGTTCGTGAATATTGCGGATGGTCTCAACCTGTTCGGACTGGTATTCAGTAAGCCTGTTTTTTGCGCTGACTTTTAGACTGGCAAGGAGGAGCAAAAGTTCCAGAACCTTGATTCTTTGCCAAGGCAGCCCGAATTGCTCCGGCTGCCCGTAGAACGCAGTGAAGATGCGTTCCGTCTGTTCATCTCCGGCAAGAGAGGTAAAAGAGCTGTCACGGCAGAACTTATCCCGCAGGAATTCTCCGGTAATTCCTGTCCCGGAGAGGATATCGGGCGGGTGGTTCGTAAGCATATCCAGGTCGGTAAAGATGATAAGGCCTTCATAGCTTCCCGCAGGCAGGGAGATGGCGGAGGAGACGCATGTATCCATGGTATGGAGGGAAAAATCTCCCGGCCCAAGGTAGAGCGCGCTTTTATTTCCCATGTTCCAGCCGATACGTCCCCTGCGACAGTAATTGATCTGGAGGACATGGCCAAGATCCTCGTGAGCGGCCGGGAACGTATCGGCCTTCAAAGTGAGGAAGGCTAAGGCGATGCCGGGATAGATTTCCGTTATCTCTATGCTGCTTTGCCTGGGCAGGGACAGAAAAGCTTTCCGTATGCTTTGCAATAAGTCTTTCATGGTTATCGATGCTCCTTGCTTTCAGTGGATAATTTACTTTGGACAGGTGATCTCCATAACCTGCTCGATCATCTGATGCAGAAGGCGGCTCTGAGGCGTATCCGCCGCCTGATAGTAGACCTCCTTTCCTTCCCGGCGGCTTGTGATCAGGCCGCTGTTTCGCAGGGGGCGCAGGTGGTGGGATACTGCCGGGCTTGACATATCCAGCATGGCCGCGATGTTGATGACACATTCCTCACAGTGGCACAGCATCCAGAAAATGCGTATTCTGGTAGTATCTCCGAGCTGCTTAAAGACCTCTGCGATCATCTGGAAATCAGTAACGCTGCTTAGCTGCTCCTGCAGGTTCGTCTTGTGTTCGTTTTCCCCGTGATCATGGGGCAGTTTCTTTTCTTTCACAGTGATTCCTCCGTTTTATGATGTGATCGGAAATCGCCCGATCAGAAATGGTTTTCGCCCGTTTAGCAGGGAATGGCTTTTGGACATTGACTTCCTTTTCTTTCAGCATTATACTACAGCTACGATGATTAAACAAGTACTTAATCATAAAATTATATAAAAAGAAAGGAGATTATTCTGATGAAAAAGACTTACAAAATCGAGGTAGACTGCGCTAACTGCGCAAATCTGATGGAGGAGGCAGCGCGCAAGACAGCGGGGGTTGCCGCTGCTACGGTGAATTTTATGACACAGAAGATGATTGTGGAGTTCGAGAACGGTAAAGAGCCGGAGACAGTCATGAAGGATGTGCAAAAAGCATGCAAGAAGGTGGAGCCGGATTGTGAGATCCAGCTTTGACAAAAGCCGCAAGGGAGATTGCAGAAAAAGCAGTATTACAGAAATTATGAGCGCTCTGGACGCAGAAGCAGAAGGAGCGCGGCTTTAACACCAATAATTAAATAATTGCTTAATTGTTGAAGATAGGAGGAATCAGGATAATGAATAAAAAGCAGAAAAAAATGCTGATACGCATTATGATCACAGCCGTGATGCTGGCGGCTCTGTTTGTGATTCCTGTGACGGGAATCCTGCAGTTTGCGCTGTATCTTTTGGCTTATCTGATCATTGGCTATGATATCTTGAAGAAAGCCGGAAAAGGTATAGTGAACAGGCAGGTTTTTGACGAGAACTTTTTGATGGCGGTTGCCACCATCGGCGCATTTGCTCTCGCTGTCTATAAGCAGAGCGGGGACTATGTGGAGGCTATCGCCGTTATGCTGTTTTACCAAATCGGGGAGTTGTTCCAGAGCTATGCGGTAGGCAAAAGCCGCAGAAATATCAGTGCATTGATGGATATCCGCCCGGATTACGCCAATGTAGAGCGTGACGGGAAACTGATGAGGACTGATCCCGACGAAGTAGAGACCGGCAGCGTGATCGTAGTCCAGCCCGGGGAGAAGGTTCCGATCGACGGCATTGTGACAGAAGGCGTATCCAGCTTGAATACAAGCGCCCTGACCGGTGAAAGCCTGCCCCGCGATGTCAGGGCGGGGGATGAGATCATCAGCGGATGTATCAATATGACGGGAGTCATGCGGATCCGGACGACGAAGGAGTTCGGCGAATCTACGGTATCTAAGATTCTGGAGCTGGTGGAGAATTCAAGCTCACGCAAATCAAAGTCCGAGGATTTTATCGCCAAATTTGCCCGCGTCTATACGCCGGCGGTCTGCTATGGCGCGCTTGCACTTGCGCTTCTGCCGCCTGTGGTGAGAGCGGCGGTTTTGGGCGCCGATGCCCAGTGGGGTGTATGGATATACAGGGCGTTGACCTTCCTTGTGATAAGCTGCCCCTGTGCGCTGGTCATCAGTATCCCGTTAAGCTTCTTTGCGGGGATCGGTGGGGCCAGCAGGGAGGGCGTGCTGATCAAAGGCTCCAATTATATGGAAACCTTATCTCAGGCTCAGTGCATGGTATTTGACAAGACCGGGACGCTGACCCAGGGGATATTCGAGGTGAGCGCAGTACATCACAATGAGATGGAAAATGAGAAGCTGCTGGAATACGCGGCGCTGGCGGAGTGCGCCTCCTCCCATCCCATAAGCAGGAGCCTGCAGAAAGCCTATGGCAGAGAGATCGACAGAAGCCGTGTAACCGATATTGAGGAGATCAGCGGCCATGGCATCCTTGCAAGGGTGGACGGCAGGCCGGTAGCGGCAGGCAACACCAGACTGATGAAGAAGCTGGATATTCCTTATCATGACTGCCATAGCGCCGGCACGGTCATCCATATGGCAGTAGGCGGAAAGTATGCCGGCCACATCGTGATATCGGATATGGTAAAGCCCGGCGCAAAGAGAGCCATTGCAGAACTGAGGAAAGCCGGCGTGGAAAAGACGGTGATGCTGACCGGTGATTCCGGAAAGGCCGCCGTGCAGGTGGCTTCTGAGTTGGGCATTGACCAGGTATACAGTGACCTGCTTCCGGCTGACAAGGTGTCCAAGGTAGAAGCGCTGCTTGCTGCCGGGCAGAAAAAGGCAAAGCTGGCTTTTGTGGGGGACGGCATTAACGATGCCCCGGTCCTGACCCGAGCGGATATCGGGATCGCCATGGGCGCGATGGGCTCGGATGCGGCTATCGAAGCGGCAGATGTGGTACTTATGGATGATGATCCGATGCAGATTGCAAAGGCCATCAAGATTTCCCGCAAATGCATCCGTATAGTGTACCAGAATATCGTGTTTGCCCTTGTGGTCAAATTTGCATGTCTCGGGCTTGGAGCTGCAGGTATTGCCAATATGTGGTTTGCGATCTTTGCGGACGTGGGCGTTATGATCATCGCTGTCCTTAACGCCATCCGAGCGCTGCAGGTGCATAATCTGTAGAAGCTATAGTACATCATTGCATTAATCCTGAATAATAGGCGCCCGAAAGTCTGCATGCTGTATTAGCGGGAAGATGTAAGGCCGGTCAATTGCTGACCGGCCTTACCTTTCCTTCCGCTACACAAGCGCCTCTTTTAATATGCTCTGATAACCAAGCCTCAAAAGCCGGTCCTTCACGACCCCGGCATTTTTGATATCGGTATTGGACAGCAAGATGTAAAGCTTTCCACCATCCATAATCCCCATATAGTCTGTCTGCCGTATATTGCATGCGATCTTTGAGGAGATCGTTTCGTAGTCCTGATAACCCATTACGATCTCTGCCAGTGCGCATTCTGTCAGTCCCTTCGCTTTTGCTTCAAGGAAAGTCTTTACCAGGGAGGTAAATGCTTCCTCGTTCAATACGTTGGTTCCTTCCATATGGTTGCGGCGTCTGTAACTTGACATGTAGCGCTTTGCGCGCAGGACTGCATTCTGGACAAGTACTGTGGCCGCTGTCAGGCGGTTGGCTGTGGACTGTTTCATCTCCTGCTGCGGAAGCCCCCACAGCATCAGGATTACCTGAAGCTCATCCTCCGCATATACGCCGCCTGCCATTAACGGAAGATCAGCGTCCATCTTCACATTAATGTAAGTCTGCCCGGCTTTCAGTGTGCTGTACAGGTCGTCCATAGAAGAATATTCTATGGAATTGCCAAGTGTGCGTGCCTTTTGGGAAGTGGCAGAAAAGAGTCTGGCGTAATCTCTGTTTACGACCATGTATACGGCTACATCCTTGGTATCCATAAGGCTGGCCAGTGTCGGCGCCGCGTAAAACAGAACCTCTTCGGTCGTATATTTTTCGAGTCCGGATACGATTTTATAGACCATATCCAGTCCGTTTCTGCTGTCGGCAGGCCGCGCTTCGCAATCCAGCCCCTGTCCTGAGGCGGTTTCATCTAAGCGTCTGTTCAGCTCTTCGATTTCACGGTCTCTCTTATCTAAAAGCTTTTTTTGCATCTCAAGCTCATTTTTCATCTCCTCGATCATAAGCTGTGCTGTGTCTCTGTTTATCATTCGTGGTTCTCCTGAGTACAAGTCTATCACCTCTTTAGTCATATTTTGTCATTATTCACTCTGTGGCCAGTGACCTCTTTTAACATCATTATTTTGCGCGTTTTTCGCGGAAATGTCAAGAGACATGGGAGCAGAATTTTTATCTATTGTTACGATTCAGTTACTGTTCACGGGGCAGGAATGCGCACTGGCTGCGCATTCCGTAGGAACATGATACAGGATTCTGCCGAACCATTTCTGTGCGGATGACATAAGCTATAGAAAAAGCTTTGGAGATATGTTTTATGGAGTATGAAAATCTGATCCCGGTTATCGGTGTGATTATGAATATAACGCGGGGCAATGACTGCTGCAGTCAGATGGTGGCCTTAAGGACAGAGAACGGGATTGTCAATTTTTCCGTAGACATGGGTACGGTGATCATCGACAGCAGGCAGCTCAGGCTGGGGATGCGCGTAGCTGCATTCTACGACAGCAATCTCCCGGTGCCGCTGATCTTTCCGCCCCAGTACCATGCGCAGATCATTACGCTGCTCGGGAGAAATGAGCAGGTCATGCTGAACTATTTTGACGAGGAGCTTACGGCGGCGGACGGTTCTCTGCAGCTTGAGATCGCAGCCGGCACGGTGATCAAGACATTAAACGGGCAGAACATTACCTGTGACCTCAGAGATCATATGCTGCTGGTATACTATACGGATACCACCAGGAGTATACCGCCGCAGACAACGCCGAGAAAGATCCTCGTGCTGTGCAGCAAAAGCTAGTGGCCGCAGTAAGATTAAAGTCCCGGAAGAATGCCCCGGAAAATGCTGAACGAATATCTGGGGCATTCTTTTCAGAATTTCATTGGAAATTATGCCATTATATGTTAAAATTATCTCGGGTGTAATGCTTCAAGGAGGCACTTATAAAAACCGAAAAAAATACGATATTTCTTATATAGTAGTAAAATACTGCTGGCCGTCATAATTACTAACTTAAGGAAAAGAGAGGAAGATTTTGCATGGATGTACAGCTTCATTATGTTGTAAGGGGAAGCGGAGGGCCGCTGATATTGCTGCATGGAAACGGGGAGGACAGTACCTATTTCAGCCATCAGATCGCATATTTCCAGAAGTCCTACCGTGTGATTGCGATTGATACCAGAGGACACGGAAAGACGCCCAGAGGGGAGGAACCTTTTACCATCAGCCAGTTTGCAGATGATCTGTATGTTTTTATGAAGCAGCATGAGATCAGGCGCGCGGATATGCTCGGCTTTTCGGACGGGGCGAATATCGCGCTCCTTTTCACGATCCGGCATCCGGAGCGGGTGAACCGCCTGATCCTTAACGGGGCGAACCTGAATCCCGGAGGGCTGCGTACGTCGGTGCGTTTTTCACTGATGAAGGAGTACCGGGCGGCGAAGGCTGCGGCGGATGAGAGCGAAGAGGCATATCGGAAGATGGAGCTTTTAGAGCTGATGGTGAAGGAGCCGGATATTCCCATCAACGAGCTTAGGGAGGTACGAGTTCCGACGCTGGTGATCGTCGGGGACGACGATATGATCAAAAAAAGTCACAGCAAGAAGATATACAAAAAACTTCCGGCTGCCAAGCTTGTCATTATTCCGGGGAATCATTTTATCGCAAATGAGAATTATGACCTGTTTAATCTGGAGGTTGCAAACTTTCTGGAGGAAAACAGGAAGAGTGAAAACAGAAAAAAAGGTGCATCCTGATAGAGATGCCTTTTCATTTATTGCGGCTTGCGCATATTTATGCGCTGCCGCTTTTGATGTCAGAGAAAAGGATAAAGGGGAAGACGGATAATGAAAGCATTACTTATCTATTTGAGGAATTATAAAAAGGAGACGGTTCTTGCGCCGCTGTTCAAACTTTTAGAGGCATCTTTTGAGCTTCTTGTCCCGCTGGTTATGGCGGCGGTCATTGATAACGGAATTGCAAACAATGATAAACCCTATGTGGTCCGGATGTGCCTGATCATGGTAGCGCTGGGGATCATCGGCCTTGTCTGCTCGATTACGGCGCAGTATTTCTCGGCGAAGGCGGCCACGGGCTTTGCCACAGAACTCAGGAAATCCCTGTTTTCACATATCCAGAATTTCAGCTATACAAAGATGGATACGATCGGGACCTCTACGCTGATTACGAGAATGACCAGCGATGTCAATCAGGTGCAGTCGGGAGTGAATCTTGTGCTGCGTCTGTTCCTGCGCTCCCCATTTATCGTGGTGGGGGCGATGGTGATGGCATTTACGGTGGATGTACGGGGGGCGCTTGTGTTTGTGGTGACGATCCCATTGCTTTCTGTTGTCGTGTTCGGGATCATGCTGATCACCATGCCTCTTTACAAAAAGGTGCAGGCGGATCTTGACAAGGTGCTTCTGATCACCAGGGAAAATCTGGTGGGGGCCAGGGTGATCCGCGCGTTCAATAAGGAAAGATCGGAGGAGCGCCATTTTGAAAAGAGCAACCAGGAGCTGACGGATGCGCAGAAATATGTAGGAAAGCTGTCCGGCCTGATGAATCCGCTGACGTATATTATCGTGAATGGCGGGCTGATCGTACTGATCTATGTGGGCGCTCTGCGGGTGGATGCAGGTATCCTCACCCAGGGCGAGGTAGTAGCGCTCATCAACTATATGTCCCAGATCCTTGTGGAGCTGGTGAAGCTTGCCAACCTGATCATAACCGTGACGAAGGCGATCGCCTGCGGTAACCGGATTCAGAGTGTGTTTGAGGAGGAGACGGGCATACCAAAGGGAGATGCGATCGCCGGCGTCATGGGTGCTGATGGCGGGGACGAGACATTTATCGAGTTCGATCATGTGTCCATGCGCTATAAGGGGGCGGGGGCGGACTCCCTCAGTGATATCAGCTTTTGCGTGAAGAGAGGGCAGACTGTGGGGATCATTGGAGGGACAGGCTCAGGAAAGTCTTCAGTGGTTAACCTGATCCCCAGATTTTACGATGTATCTGCGGGGCAGGTAAGGGTTGCCGGAAAAGACGTGAAGGATTACCAGATCAGTGAGCTTCGCAGCAGTATCGGTGTTGTCCCGCAAAAATCTGTCCTGTTCAAGGGGACGGTTGCGGAAAATCTCCGCTGGGGCAGGGAGGATGCTTCGGAGGCAGAGCTTTGGGAGGCGGTGGAGGCTGCGCAGGCGAAGGAGTTTGTAGAAGAAAAGGAAGAGGGGCTTGCGTTCAAGGTCTCCCAGGACGGAAAGAACCTGTCGGGCGGCCAGAGGCAGAGGCTTGCCATCGCCCGGGCGCTGGTGCGCCGGCCAGAGATACTGATTTTAGACGACAGTGCGTCGGCGCTTGACTTTGCCACGGATGCGAAGCTGCGCGCGGCGATCCGGCAGATAAAAGGGAACCCTACAGTATTTATCGTATCTCAGCGGGCGTCCTCGATCATGTATGCCGACCAGATCTTAGTGCTGGAGGACGGGGAGGCGGCAGGTCTTGGAACCCACGCAGAGCTTCTTAAAGACTGCCCGGTCTATCAGGAGATCTATTATTCGCAGTTTCCGGAGGAAGAAGAGGGATTAAGAAAGGGGGCGCAATAAGATGGCAGATCATTGTAATGACAGACAATCGGACACATTGAAAAAGGTATTTTACCGGCTTGGGCGTTACCGGATCTTCCTGTTGTTCACCATCCTGCTGTCGGTAGTGACCGTCGGCCTTACCCTGTACATCCCGAAGCTTACGGGAAAGGCAGTGGACTGTATCGTGGCTAAGGGACAGGTGGATGATAAAGGTGTGACGGAGATTCTTATGCAGATCGGGATCTGCATCCTGATCACTGCATTTGCCCAGTGGCTGATGAATATTTGCAATAACAAGATGACGTACCAGATTGTGCGGGATATCCGGAATGATGCATTTAAAAAGATCGAGATCCTTCCGCTCAAATATATCGACGGGCATGCTTACGGAGAGGTGGTAAGCCGGGTGATCGCGGATGTGGATCAGTTCGCGGACGGCCTTCTGATGGGATTTACCCAGTTGTTTACCGGAGCTGCGACGATCGTGGGGACATTTTGCTTTATGCTGTCTGTCAATGTGACGATCACTTTTGTTGTTGTGCTGATCACGCCGGTATCATTCCTGGTAGCAGGATTTATCGCCAAGCGCACGTACACGATGTTCAAGCTTCAGTCGGAGACGAGAGGAGAACAGACGGGACTTATCGAGGAGATGATCGGGAATCAGAAGCTTGTACAGGCATTCGGGCAGACGCAGAAGGTTATGGAGCGGTTCGACGAGGTCAATGGGCGTCTTAAGGACTGTTCGCTTAAGGCAGTTTTTTTCTCGTCGATCACTAATCCTGCCACAAGATTTGTCAACAGCCTGGTGTATACCGGAGTGGGCGTGACGGGAGCGGTGGGAGTGATCAACGGCTCCTTGAGCGTGGGCCAGCTCACCAGCTTTTTAAGTTATGCCAACCAGTATACGAAGCCTTTCAATGAGATCTCCGGCGTGGTCACAGAGCTTCAGAATGCCATCGCCTGCGCCAAGCGGATATTTGACCTGATCGAGGAGGAGCCGCAGGTTTTGGAGCCGGAGAATGCGGTAAAGCTTACCGGCGTGAAAGGGAATGTCAGGCTGTCTGACGTCTCGTTTTCCTATACGCCGGAGAGGAAGCTTATCGAACATTTTCATCTGGAGGTGAAGCCGGGGCAGAGAGTGGCCATCGTGGGTCCTACCGGATGTGGGAAGACGACGCTGATCAATCTTCTGATGCGGTTTTACGATGTGACAGGCGGAGAGATCCGGGTAGAAGATATCGATATCCGGGAACTGACGCGCCGCAGCCTGAGAGCGGGATATGGGATGGTGCTTCAGGAGACATGGCTCAAGGCCGGGACGGTCCGGGACAATATCGTCATGGGAAAGCCGGATGCTACACAAGATCAGATTATCGCGGCGGCGAAGGCATCCCATGCCCACAGCTTTATCAAACGTCTGCCTAAGGGGTACGATACGTGGATCACGGAGGACGGCGGCAATCTGTCCCAGGGGCAGAAGCAGCTTTTGTGTATTACAAGGCTGATGCTGGTAAAACCGCCGATGCTTATCCTGGATGAGGCGACTTCGTCTATTGATACGAGGACGGAGATCCGCATCCAGAAGGCATTTGCCCGGCTTATGGAAGGACGGACCAGCTTTATCGTGGCGCACCGTCTGTCGACCATCCGTGAGGCGGATGTGATACTGGTTATGAAGGACGGCAATATCATCGAGCAGGGAAGCCATGAGGAGCTGCTTAAGAAGGGCGGATTCTACCAGAACCTGTATGAGAGTCAGTTTGCCGGAGCGTAAGACAAGGCGGCAGGAGCCTGAACATATAAGACAGATCTACGGGGAGGGGCTGGTTTGATGAGAGAGAAAAAAGAAGTGATTGCGTACTGCATGACTCTTGGAGATGTGTATGAGGACTATCCTTTTCATGATGATAACTGGTGTGTGATGCGCCACAGGGAGACGAAGAAGACCTTTGCGTACATCTATGCCAGAGGGGAATATGTGTGGGTGAATGTAAAGTGCGAGCCTCAGTGGCGGGATTTCTGGCGCGATGCCTTTGCGTCGGTCGTCCCGGCCTATCACATGAACAAGACCCACTGGAATTCCGTGATCCTTGACGGGACCATACCAGAAAAGGATATCCGGCGGATGATCGGGGAGAGCTATGACCTGACGGGGACTGGGAGAAAGAACAGCAAAAAACAGGCAGGAAAAGACAGATAAGGAAAAACAACGGCAGGAGAAGGGAAGAGTAACGTTAAGGTCATATCGTCCCGGCTCCTGCCTCTTCCATGCGTGCGCAGACTTGTTGGTAAAAGTCCGCATCCTTGTCGTAGGGGCGGATAAAAAAGCGTCTCAGGATATCCATACTCAGACTTTTGACCAGCATAGCCCCTTCGGCGCCATCAGCCTGCATGGCAAGCTCCTGACGCTCTTTCAGGAAATAATGCCAGTCTGCCGTGAAGGCTTCATACTGGCGGAAGCTTCCGATATCCAGCCATTTTTTGATTTTGATTTTTGATTTATCCGGCTTGGGGCATTCGTGGATCTGCAGAAAATACCGGAAAGAATGGTTCTCATAGAAGCGTCCCAGGGGAAACAGGCGGCAGAAGCCGGGGCGTGCTTTGTGTATGCTGCAGCGCCCTTCTGGACTAAGGAATATGCAGTGTTCGTCTTCGCCCACCATGCGGAGGTTGGGCAGTATGATACCGTCCACGACATTAAGCTCCAGGGACTCTTCCAGTAATTGTTCAAAGCTTTTGGAGAGGTACGCGGTCAGACAGAAGATATCGTAGGGGTCGAGGATGACCGAACTTCCCATGCCCCGGCAGCACGAAGAACAGCCGTTACAGCCCCGGCAGTCTGCCTTTACCATATCATTGCCCGTATATAGCTTTCCGTCAGAAATTTCAGAAAGGTCGATCTCTCTTAACATTTTGCATTACTCCTGTTTTCCTGTGTAATATTTGTTTGAATTCAGTGTAACATGAGCGAAAATAAATGTAAATTATCTTTTGAATTTCCTGTTGAAATCATCAGGGCCGCGTGGTACATTATTTGTTGTGAAAATGAGAAGATTCATAGTATACGTCGGTTCCTCGAAAAATCAGACCAGACAGGAGAGTTGAGAAGATGAAGGAAAATCAGGATAAACGGATATTTGGCAAGCGTATTGGAATGACTGTTTTTGGAATTATCTTATGCGGGATCAGCGTCGGTTTTTTTAAGCTGGCGGCGTTTGGCGTGGATCCCTTCCAGTCGCTGATGTCAGGGCTTGATTCGGCTGTGCCGGTCAGATTCGGGACGCTTTACGTGATCGCAAATCTCTGTCTGTTAATGTTCAGCCTTTTTGCGGACCGCCATTACATAGGACTTGGAACGATAATCAATCTTTCTTTGCTCGGCTATATTGTGGAATTTTCCCACGGCTTTTTGAAACAGACATTTCCTGCACCGTCTGCAGGGTTCAGGATTGTCTCGTTTCTGATCGGGGTGGGTGTGATGTGCTTTAGTTCGGCATTCTACTTTACGGCGGATATGGGAGTGTCTACCTATGACGCGGTGGCGCTGATCCTGGTGAATAAATGGCATGTGGGCAAATTCAAATTCGTCCGTATCATCACGGATCTTGTATGCGTTGCTGCCGGGTGCGGTCTGTATCTGATGTCGGGGGGAGAGCTTTCTAAGCTCCCGGCAATTGCAGGGATCGGGACGATCATCACGGCGTTTTTCATGGGGCCGCTTATCGACTTTTTTAACCATAAAGCAGCGGAGCCGTTTTTGTATGGGAAAAAGGGAAAATAAAAAAGTTCTTGACAAATGCACGCCAATCGGTTAAAGTAAATATTGTAAATATTAGAAACCGTTGAGAAAGAGTAGTAATCTGTTAAGCGAGATTACAGAGAGCGGCAGGTGGTGGAATTGCCGTATGGAGCGGACAGGCGAATGGACTTTCGAGGGCAGCCGGAAATCTTTACAGAGAGTATGGCCTGTCGGGAACCGAACCCGTTATCAATCAGGAGTGTATGTTAGTACATGAGAGAGTGGACATTATGTCAATTTGAGTGGTACCGCGATAATATATATGTATATATTACCGTCTCAAACCGTGAGGTTTGGGGCGGTTTTTTGCGCGTGGTAGAGATTGCGGGAATTCCCGATTGATTTTCAGGCTGTGCTTGCACAAGCAGGAAAATCAACTCGGGAATAGTCGCGGGACACCCGCGACTGAGTGACCGCAATCCAGTAGTGAGAAGTATTCTTCAAAAACGCGCATTCCCGCGAAGATGTACCGCTTCTGTAGATATTCTCTCCTAACAGCCCAAAAATGAAAAAGAAAAGGAGAATGGAATGATGAAAAACAAATTATTAGCAGGATTATTAGCAGCAGCAATGGTGGCAGCGATGGCGACAGGATGTGCAGGAGGCTCAGGCAGCTCGTCCTCAGAATCCGGTGAAAAAAAGGAAAGCTATACGATCGGCATCTCACAGTTTGCGGAGCACGGCTCTTTAGATAACTGCCGGGAGGGATTTATCGCAGGGCTTGCGGAAGCCGGCATCAAGGAAGGCGATAACCTGACTGTGGATCTTAAAAATGCGGCGGCGGATATGGGAACGGCAGGACAGATTTCCCAAAGCTTTGTATCGGATAAGGTTGATATGATCTGTGCGATTGCTACGCCGACAGCGCAGAGCGCGTATAACGCGGCAATGGACACAGGGATCCCGGTTATTTACACCGCAGTAACCGATCCGGTCAGTGCAGAGCTTGCGGCAGAGGACGGAGCGCCGGTAGGGGACGTCACCGGTACATCCGATAAGCTTCCTGTAGAAGCGCAGCTTAAGATGATGCGCCAGCTCCTGCCGGATGCAAAGAAACTTGGCATCATGTATACGACCAGTGAGACCAATTCTGTTTCTACGATCAAGGAATATGCTTCGCTGTCAGGAAAGTACGGGTTTGAGCTGGTAGAGAAGGGCATCACGGCTACGGCAGACGTGGCGCTGGCGGCAGACGACCTTTTAAGCAAAGTGGACTGCATAACCAACTTGACTGACAATACGGTAGTTGCTTCTCTTCCGACCATTCTTGAAAAGGCCGGTGAGAAGAAGATCCCGGTATTCGGAAGTGAGATCGAGCAGGTGAAGATCGGCTGCCTGGCAGCAGAGGGGATCGATTATATCGCACTTGGCAAGCAGACGGGGAAGATGGCGGCACAGGTGTTAAAGGGCGAGAAGAAGGCATCAGAGATGAATTTTGAGCTGATTACTGAGCCGGGCTTTTATGTGAACAACCAGGTTGCAACGGAGCTTGGCGTGACCGTGCCTGAGGAGCTTTTATCCAGCGCGGTAGAAAGCTTTGATGAGATAACGAAGTAAAAGGGCAGGAGGCATTTTCATGGATTTTTTTGTATCGATAGCAGAGCAGGGACTGATCTACGGAATCCTTGCCCTGGGCGTGTATATCACCTATAAGATTCTGGATTTTCCTGACCTTACAGTGGATGGGAGCTTTCCTCTGGGGGCGGCGATCACCGCAGCATTCATCACGCGGGGGATGAATCCTTACCTCACTCTGCCGCTTTCCTTTCTGGCAGGGGTACTGGCAGGAATCTGCACCGGGCTTATCCATGTGAAGTGCAGGGTCAGGGATCTTCTGTCAGGCATCATCATGATGACGGCGCTGTGGACGATCAATCTGTATATTGCTGGGACGGCCAATGTCCCTTTGTTCTCCCAGGAGACGATTTTTAAAAATGAATGGATAAGTGGTGTGATTCCTGCGGGAATCGCACCGTATGGAACAGTGATCATCATTCTGGTGGTCGCGGCTGTCTGCAAGGTTCTGCTTGACCTATACTTAAAGACAAAGTCAGGATATCTCCTCCGGGCAGTGGGGGACAATGACGTGGTCGTGACTGCCCTTGCTAAGGATCAGGGAAATGTCAAGATCTTAGGGCTTGCCCTTGCCAATGGACTGGTATCCCTTGCCGGCTGCGTATTTGCCCAGGAGGAGAGGGTGTTTGAGATATCCATGGGGACGGGCGCGATCGTCATCGGCCTTGCCAGTGTGATCATCGGCACGAGCCTGTTTAAGAAGCTGACGGCGTTTAAGGCGACGACGGCAGTGATCATCGGCTCCATTATCTACAAGGCGTGCGTGGCGGCTGCGCTCAGGAACTTTGAACCCCAGGCCATGAAGCTGATCACGGCGGTTCTGTTTTTGGTTATCCTGGTCATCAGTATGGAAAGAAAGGCGAAGGTGAGATAGATGCTTGAGCTTAAACAGATTCATAAAATATATCATCCGGGCACGGTCAATGAGATGTGCCTGTTTGAGAGCTTTGATTTGAAGGTTGAACAGGGAGATTTTATCTCGGTTGTAGGAAGCAACGGCTCCGGCAAAACTTCCATGCTTAATATGATCTGCGGGAGTATCGCTGCCGAGTCTGGGCAGATCTTAATGAACGGCAGGGATATCACGAAGGACAGGGAATATAAACGCAACAAAAAGATCGGGCGGGTATATCAGAACCCGGCTATGGGAACCTGCCCGTCCATGACGATCCTTGAAAATATGTCTCTGGCAGACAATAAGGGAAAGTTTTACGGTCTTAGAAGAGGGACGGACAGACAGCGGATCGGCTACTATAGGGAGCAGCTCAGTCAGCTTAATCTCGGCCTGGAGGACCGGATGGACACGAAGGTGGGCGTTCTCTCCGGCGGGCAGCGGCAGGCGATGGCTCTCTTAATGTCAACCATGACGCCCATAGAATTTCTCATTCTGGATGAGCACACGGCGGCCCTTGATCCCAAGACGGCGGAGATGATCATGGAGCTTACAGACAAGATCGTAAAGGAAAAGGAGCTCACGACGATCATGGTCACCCACAACTTAAGGTATGCGATAGATTATGGAAACCGTCTGCTTATGATGCACCAGGGCGAGGTGATTCTGGACAGAAAAGGCAAAGAAAAGGAAGGAATGTGTGTAGAGGATGTGCTGAAGCTCTTTAATGAGATCAGCATCGAGTGCGGGAATTAAGAAAAACTTTATATTTCTAAAGAAAAAAAGTTGTTTTTTCTATAAAAATCTAAAAGAAGAGAAGCCCGTTTTCTGTTATAATCTATTACAGAAGACAGGAGCTTCTTTTTGGCTCCGGATAAATTTGCGTAAAAGGAGGGGAAATGCGCAGATGGGATACGGAAGATCTGACAGCAGATACAGACAGAGCAGGGACGGCGGGTACGCAAGGAACCGCAGAAAAGGGAACTCATCCATAAGGCGGCGGAAAAAGCGGATCCAAAGGATAAAGATTATGGGGATAGAGATTGCAGTCCTCTTGGTTTTGGCAGCAGGATTCCTGATATCCAAAGGGTTTGGCGGAAAAGAGGTTATCGCGCCCCAAAAGTCTTCTCCGGAGACTCTTGAGGAATTTGCGGAGAAGAAAGGACTTACTATGGATGCTTATCCTGCGGAGCTTTTGGAGCTGTATGACCGAAACCCTGAGACGAAGGAGTTCGTGTGGGAATATCCGTTAAAGAAGGATGAAGAGCCTAAGATCGACCTGAGCGAATATAAAAACAGTGACTCGATGCCTCTGTTCATGCAGTGGGATCAGCGGTGGGGATATCATCAGTATTCCGGGAATGTGATGGGGCTTACCGGGTGCGGTCCGACGTGCCTTTCCATGGTGACCGTCCATCTCAGCGGCGATACGTCGAAGAATCCCAAGTGGATGGCAGATTTTTCCACGGAAAATGGTTACGCGGCCGAGGGCAGCGGCACTGCGTGGACACTGTTTTCCGAAGGAGGAGAGAAGCTTGGGTTTGATGTGACGGAACTTCCTCTCGATGAGAAGCGGATTGCCGATAACCTTGAAGTGGGCAATCCGGTCGTGGCAGTCATGGGGCCGGGGGATTTTACGACGGACGGGCACTTTATCGTATTTGTGGGCTATGAGGACGGCAAGATCCGGGTGAATGACCCTAACAGCAGGGCGAATACTGAAAAACTGTGGGAGTTTGACGCCATATCAGGACAGATCAAGCAGTTGTGGGCATTCAGGAAATAATGGATTTTAATGCTGCTGTTCATGGGTCAGGAATGCGCACTGGCTGCGCATTCCGTAAGAACATGATATAGGACTTTTTAATTAATTCGGGGAAAAGACTTGCTTTTATCCGCTTTATGTGGTACTCTATCAGAGCGAATGGAAGTAGGTCTTTTTTTTATGCCTAAAAAGGGGTAGCCTCGCAAGCTACCAGGTAACTATCAATAATGAAGTATAAAGCGAGGTGGAAGTTGTGCGTACAAGAATCACATTGGAATGTACAGAATGCAAACAGCGGAACTACAATATGACGAAGGATAAGAAAGCTCATCCTTCGCGTATGGAGACAAAGAAGTATTGCAAGTTCTGCAGGTCACACACATTGCACAAAGAGACGAAGTAACCGTTGCAAAGGAGTGAATGACATGAGTGGAAAGGCGACTCAGAAGAAAAGCTGGTTCAAAGGTCTGAACAAAGAGTTCAAAAAGATTATCTGGCCAGGCAGGACAGAGCTTGCAAAGCAGACGGTAGCGGTTGTTTCGGTGTCCGTAGTGCTTGGAGTAATCATTGCACTGATTGACTTCATGATTCAGTACGGTGTTGACATCCTTGTCAATCTGGGCTGACGGGAACTGTATGCAAGAAAGGTGATTATATGTCAGAGGCAAAATGGTACGTAGTTCATACCTATTCAGGGTATGAGAACAAAGTGAAGGCAAACATTGATAAGACGATCGAGAACAGACATCTGGAAGAGCAGATCCTGGAAGTGCGGGTTCCGATGCAGGAAGTAGTAGAGCTTAAGAACGGTGTACAGAAGGCGTCTCAGAAGAAGCTGTTCCCGGGTTATGTACTGATTCATATGATTATGAATGATGATACGTGGTATGTTGTCAGGAACACCAGAGGTGTCACAGGCTTTGTAGGGCCGGGATCCAAGCCGGTACCGCTTACCGATGCGGAGATGGCGCCGCTTGGCATACGCCAGGAGAATATTGTCGTCGACTTTGAAGAGGGAGATACCGTCCGGGTAATCGCCGGTGCATGGGCAGATACAGTCGGAGTCGTCCAGTCAATGAATCTGCAGAAACAGAGTCTGACGATCAATGTTGAGCTGTTTGGCCGCGAAACGCCTGTTGAAATCAGTTTCGCAGAAGTTAAGAAGATGTAATTAAAAACAAAATCAGTGGGAGGAACATTGGTTCCGCCATCACCACAAGGAGGTAATTGAAATGGCAAAAAAAGTACAAGGTTATATTAAATTACAGATTCCTGCCGGAAAAGCAACTCCGGCACCACCGGTTGGACCTGCACTTGGTCAGCATGGTGTGAATATCGTTGAGTTTACAAAGCAGTTTAATGCTAGAACCGCAGATCAGGGTGATCTTATCATCCCTGTAGTTATTACAGTTTATAGTGACAGAAGCTTCAGCTTCATCACAAAGACTCCTCCGGCGCCGGTTCTTATCAAGAAAGCCTGCAACATCAAGTCCGGTTCAGGCACACCGAATAAGAAGAAGGTAGCTAAGATCACAAAAGCACAGATTCAGGAGAT
>Ga0137306_101304_pt1 | contig 26154 bp, 13 predicted proteins | sample Inofroosms_March_FD_97187 | JGI IMG/M metagenome (GOLD analysis project Ga0137306, IMG submission 97187) | Mouse cecal microbial communities from Vienna, Austria - N-Acetylneuraminic and N-Acetylglucosamine D2O microcosms_March | ecosystem: Host-associated > Mammals > Digestive system > Large...
TTTTCAAGGTAGGCGTTGCCGGCGGACCGGTTATCGACTGGGGATACTACGAGATAATGTACGGTGAGCGCTATATGGACACTCCGCAAGCGAACCTGGAAGGCTACAAGCAGACGAACTTGAAAAACCTTGCCGGTAACTTGAAAGGACATCTGCTCATCATACACGACGACCATGACGACACCTGCGTGCCGCAGCATGCCCTTTCGTTCATGAAGGCGTGCGTGGATGCCCGCACCTATCCCGATTTGTTCATCTATCCCACGCACAAGCACAACGTTCTGGGACGCGACCGTGTGCATCTGCACGAGAAGATAACAAGATATTTTGAAGACTATCTTTAACGTACAATTTGCCATTTACAATGTACAATCTGCTATGCAGTATCACAGTATAGCCTGATTATACATTGTAAAACGGAATCATAAAGCGAAACAAATCATTAAAAGTATAACACTTGTACAGATTACCATCTGCCTGTCACGTAGCACAGCCCGATTGTAAATTGTACATTGTAAATTGTAAATGGAATCATGAAAGTATTATTATTAGGCTCCGGTGGCCGCGAACACGCTCTGGCATGGAAGATTGCCCAAAGCCCGAAAGTAGAGAAACTATATATCGCTCCCGGCAATGCAGGTACAGGCGAAGCAGGCGAGAATGTGAACCTGAAGGCGACAGACTTTCCCGCACTCAAGACCTTTGCCCTTGAGAAAGGAATCGACATGATTGTTGTGGGTCCCGAAGACCCCCTGGTACAAGGCATCTTCGACAGCTTCAAGGAAGACCCTGCCACCCGCCATATTGACATCATCGGCCCCACCGCCAAAGGTGCCACTCTGGAAGGCAGCAAGGAATTTGCCAAAGGCTTCATGATGCGCCACAACATCCCCACTGCCCGCTACAAAAGCATCACTGCCGACAACTTGCAGGAAGGACTCGATTTCCTCGCAACCCTCGAAGCGCCCTACGTTCTGAAGGCCGACGGGCTGTGTGCAGGCAAGGGCGTACTGATTCTGCCCACGCTGGAAGAAGCTCAGAAAGAACTGAAGGAAATGCTGGGCGGCATGTTCGGCGATGCCAGCGCCACGGTAGTCATTGAAGAATTCCTCAGCGGCATCGAGTGTTCCGTGTTCGTGATGACAGACGGCCGCCACTATAAGGTCTTGCCCGTAGCCAAGGATTACAAGCGTATCGGCGAAGGCGACAAAGGCCTCAACACCGGTGGTATGGGCAGCGTTACCCCCGTGCCTTTTGCCGACGAAACATTTATGGAAAAAGTACGCACCCGCATCATCGAACCTACCGTAAACGGCCTGCTGGAAGAAGAAATCGGCTATCAAGGCTTCATCTTCCTGGGACTTATCAACGTGAAGGGCGAACCTATGGTGATTGAATACAACGTCCGCATGGGCGACCCCGAAACCGAAAGTGTGATGCTGCGCATCAAGAGCGACCTGGTAGACCTGCTCGAAGGCGTTGCCAAAGGCGACCTCGACCAACGTGCATTGGAATTCGACCCGCGCACAGCCGCTTGCGTCATGCTGGTGAGCGGAGGATATCCGGAAGCTTACGAAAAGGGCAAGGCAATGACCGGATTCGACCTCGCCGCCCAGACCGACAGCATCTTGTTCCATGCCGGACCGGCCACGAAAGACGGGCAGACCGTAACCGCCGGTGGCCGTGTCATCGCTGTCTGCTCCTATGGCGAAACAAAGGAAGAAGCTTTGCAGAAGAGCTACCGCGTAGCCGACATGATAGACTTCGAGAAGAAGTATTTCCGTCGCGACATCGGATTTGACTTATAAGAGCCTCTCCCCTAACCCCTCCCCCATAGGGAGGGGAATAGGGATGGTCTGTAAATGTAAACAGAAAAAAAGAAGCTTACGCAGGCAGAGGGGAACAAAGGACAGATTGTGAATAAGATAAACAGTAAACATAAAACAGAAGTAACCAACCTCCCCTCCCTACAGGGGAGGGACCGGGAAAGAAGCTTATGAGAACCAAACGATTCCAGAACCGGATAACGGCAGGGCGGTTCACACTACCCGCCGCTATCCTGATTTCAGTATCCTGCTGGACACTGACCGCCGTTCTGTTGTCCGAGACGGAGACACAGCAAAACGGATATTCCCTTTGGGAAACATTCTGCAACTTCTGCATCCCCACCTGGGCAAACCGTCTCTTCAGCTTCATTCTGTATGCCGTCATCGGGTATTTCCTGATACAGCTTAACAATACGTTTGCCATCATCCGGATGCGGGCATCGGTACAGACTTCTGTCTACCTTCTGCTGATATCCGTCTGCCCCAGCCTGCACATGCTGTATGCGGGAGACTTGGCAGCCGCCTCCTTCCTTGTGGCACTGTTCTTCCTCTTCAGAAGCTACCAGCAGGTACGGCCCACAGGCAGTCTCTTCCACGCCTTCTTCTTCATCGGACTGGGCAGCCTGCTTTTTCCGCAGCTCATGCTGTTTGTCCCCATCTTCTGGATAGGCGCCTACAACTTCCAGTCTCTCCAACCCAAAAGCTTCTTCGCTTCATTGGTAGGATGGAGCGTACCCTACTGGCTGTTACTGGGACACGCCTTCTATCACGGACAAATGGAACTCTTCCGCCAGCCCTTCCGCGAACTGGCAACCTTCGCTCCCGTCCGGTTCGACTATCAGCCGTGGGAACTCGCCACCCTCGGGTATCTCCTTGTTCTGTTCATCGTCAGCGCGGCACACTGCCTTATTGCCGGCTATGAAGACAAGATACGTACCCGCAGCTATCTGCACTTCCTCATCCTGCTGAATTTCTGCATCTTTGTCTATATCGGACTGCAACCGGCATTATGTGTCCATCTGATGTCCTTCCTGCTCATCAGTGTCAGCATCCTGGCAGGACACTTGTTTGTACTGACAAATAGCCGCAGTTCCAATATATTCTTCATTTGTGCATTCATCGGATTATTCATTCTATTAGGATTCAACATATGGACGCTTTTGTAGATACACTCGTACAGCTGCTAATTGACTGGGGATATGTCGGTCTGTTCATCTCTGCCCTATTGGCAGGAAGCATCATTCCGTTCAGTTCCGAGATAGTGATGGTAGCACTGGTCAAGGTCGGTCTGAGCCCGGCACTGTGCATACTCTCCGCCACCTTGGGAAATACGCTGGGAGGCATGACGTGCTACTACATGGGACGTCTGGGACGTATAGACTGGATTGAGAAATATTTCAAGGTAAAAAGGGAAAAGATAGAACGGATGCAGCATTTCCTCCAAGGGAAAGGGGCACTGATGGCTTTCTTCGCCTTTCTGCCTTTTGTGGGAGAGGCCATAGCCATTGCACTGGGCTTCATGCGCAGTAATCTGATGCTGACCACCACGTCCATGTTTGCAGGGAAACTGGTGCGCTACATAGCTATGCTGTGGGCACTGCAAGGAGCCATTTCGATGATGAATTATTGACATGTAGTGAGTTTGAGCAATAGATGTATAGATACAACGCGTTGGATGTATAGATGCAACGTGCTGGATGTATAGATGCAGCACGCTGGATATATAGGCACAACAACACGCTGAATCACAGAGAATTAAACTAAATAAAAACATTCAACAAAAGCAGAAGTGATGCAACGAATCATAGAGAAGACGGAAGACGGAAGTGCGACACTGTTTGTACCGGAACTGAATGAACATTATCATTCGGTAAAGGGGGCACGTACAGAGTCACAGCACATCTTCATCGACATGGGACTGAGGGCATCCGCTACTGTCCGCCCGCATGTCCTTGAAATCGGCTTCGGCACCGGGCTGAATGCCCTGCTCACACTAGAAACTGCCGAAAAGGAAAAGAAACATGTGCACTATGCCGGCATCGAACTTTATCCGCTTGCATGGCCGGAGGTAGATGCGCTGAAATATAGCGACAATCCTCTGTTCGAGGAACTGCATCAGGCTGCGTGGGAAGAAGAAGTCGCCATAACTCCTTATTTCACACTGAAAAAAGTGCGGGCAGATGTCGAAACAATAAGCATTGACAACTTGTTAATGATTAATAAATCTCCGTTCGATGTTGTCTATTTCGATGCCTTTGCACCCGAAAAGCAACCGGGAATGTGGGAGGAAAAAGTCTTCCGGAATATCCATGCTGCCATGAGCACCGACGGCGTGCTGACCACCTACTGCGCCAAAGGGGTGGTACGCCGCATGCTGCAAGCCATAGGATTCAAGGTAGAACGTCTTCCGGGCCCCCCCGGAGGAAAACGGGAGATATTGAGGGGAAGGAAAGAGGAAGTGAAAATAGATAATTGATGCCCCTTGCCACGGCCCCGCCAAATTGCAAATTGTAAATAATAGATTGTAAATGAAAAAGTTTTGTTTTTTACTCCTCATAGCCACCTTGCTCTTCTCGTGCAAGCAAGAAGGCCAACAGAACAAGAAGAAGAATGACGATAAACCCGTGATTACCGTCACCATCGAACCGCTGCGGTATTTCACCGAAGCCATTGCCGGTGATGAATTCACCGTCGTCAGCATGGTGCCCAAAGGTTCAAGTCCGGAAACCTACGATCCCACACCCCAGCAGCTTGTCGACCTTGCCCGAAGCAAGGCCTATTTCCGCATCGGATACATCGGTTTTGAACAGACATGGACGGAAAAACTGACGGACAACGCTCCCCACCTGCAATTCTTCGATATGTCCAAGAATGTGGAACTTATTCTGGACGATACTCATGCGCATCATCATAAAGACGGGCATGCACACGAGGAGCATGCACATGCCGGTGGTGTGGAACCACACATCTGGAATTCCACCATCAACGCCCAAATCATTGCCGGAAACATTCTGAATGCACTCTGTGCCATAGACAAAGCCAATAAAAGCGCCTACATGGAACGTTACAACGCACTCATCCGGCAGATAGAGCATACAGACAGCCTCATCTGCCAGATGCTTTCCAGCCCGAGTGCCGACCGTGCCTTCATGATTTATCATCCGGCACTTTCCTACTTTGCCCGCGACTACAACCTGCACCAGATTCCTATCGAAGCCGGTGGAAAGGAACCCTCTCCCGCCCATCTGAAGAACCTGATAAACTCCTGCAAGAAAGAGAAGGTACGCGTCATCTTTGTACAACCGGAATTCGACCGCAGCAATGCCGAACTCATCGCCCGGCAGACCGGAACCCGGGTGGCGGATATCAATCCCCTCTCATACGACTGGGAGGAGGAGATGATGAATACCGCCAGAGCGCTTGTAAAAGAATAAACGATGATTCTGTCCATTTAACGAAGAAGAAGCTATGCCTGCATCCCCCATTATAGAGATAAAGAACCTCAGTGCCGGATACGATAACCGGACTGTACTGCATGATATAAACCTGACTATCTACGAACATGATTTTCTGGGCATCATCGGTCCCAACGGTGGCGGAAAGACTACGCTTATCAAATGCATACTGGGACTGCTGAAACCCACTGCCGGAGAGATACTTTATCATCCCTGTTCCCCGTTGCCCGAATCAGTCGGCTCTCAATGCCCCCCCCTCAATGCTCGATTATCCATGGGATATCTACCCCAGTACAGCAGTATCGACCGGAAGTTTCCCATTACAGTAGAAGAAGTCATCCTTTCAGGCCTCAGCAGCAAGAAGCCGCTTACTTCGCGCTTCACCGCCCGACACCGGGAAAAGGCCCGCCATGTGATAGCCCGCATGGGACTGGAAGGCATGGAACAACGCGCCATAGGTGCCTTGAGCGGCGGACAGTTGCAACGCGCCCTCCTGGGCCGTGCCATCATATCCGACCCGCAGGCAGTGATTCTCGACGAACCCAACACATACATCGACAAGCGTTTCGAAGCCCGCCTCTACGAGCTGCTGGCAGAGATAAACAAGGATTGTGCCATTATTCTCGTCAGCCACGACATCGGCACGGTGCTGCAGCAAGTCAAGTCAATTGCCTGTGTAAACGAAACCCTGGACTACCATCCCGATACCGGCGTTACGGAAGAATGGCTTGAACGCAACTTCAACTGCCCGATAGAGTTGCTGGGGCACGGGACACTGCCGCACAGGATATTGAAAGAACACAAGCATTCTCACGGATGACTGGAAGCAAGGGAGGCCGGCCCATTGTGGAACCGACCTCCCGTAACCCTTCTGAATAACTATCCAACAATCTTCTTATCCGTCACTTATATTGGAAAGCCTTATACGAATGGGGCAGTAATGACAAACGGAAAGAGTTCTTTGGTGTCACCAGACGCCTGCTCTGTACGGGTTCGGCAGGAAGGGGAGCCAGAATATCCCCACTCTCCAGATTTCCCAACCTCGTCACCCCATCATCGGTAACGATACGCACTTCCACCGGTTCATCATTGAAATTCTCCACCACCAGTGTTTTATTGTCATACACAAACAATCCGACTTTGGAGGGAGCCTCCAGATAGACATCCATATCCTTACTCATAATGCGGCGAATCTCGTTCAAGACTTTTGCCGGAAAATCATATAAACTCCCCATATCGTCGGGAATGGTAAGAACATACAGATTACCGGTAGCATACGGGGCTCTCAACAGAATAGGATAGCCCGAAACTCCACCCGTCAGCGGACGACCGGCACTGACCATCTCCCAAGCATCATTCGTATAATACTGCACCTGCGGAATCAATAAGTCACGTCCGGACTGCCCATGACGGCCGAAATCATTGACAAGGGCTTTCAAGTCAGTACAACGCAACTCGGCTATCTCTGCAAGCTTCTCAGGAATGGCTTTCAGCAAACTGCTTGTCACCACCACATCACGTCCGCTTTGCAGTTGTCTCTTGATTTTAGCCACGATTTCCGTATCTTGCGCAGCTTGTGCAGTCAGCAGAACCACTTGCTGGTCTTCCGGAAAAACAGGACGCATATCCATCGGCAAACCTATCATGCCCAAATAGTTCTGAAGGAAATCATCACCGGCGGCATGAAAAGGCTTGTAGGATTTTATACCCACCGGATTCCCCAGCTTATGAATCAACTTATCCGTTTGTTTCAGCACAACACCGGCTATACGGGCCATCGTGGTAGGTTCTACCAAAGAGCCGTCTTCCAACCGGATGGGAGCGGTCACCTCATCATAGTTAAAGCTGGTACCCATTCCCTGCCAGGGAGTACGGTATTTAGGAGACAACTTCACATCCAGAAGCTGGTGATAGGCAAAGAGAATAATCTCGGGAGCCTTGGCAAGCATGGTCAAATGAAGCTGTTCGGCATACCGGTCCATACCCATGTTCAGTCCACCTACATCGACCCATCCCCCACCGTTATAACCCGGACGCAGGTTATCGAAATAACGGATAATATTATAACTCAGATAGTTCTGCAAATGCTGATTACCTGCCGGGTCCCTTGTTTCAGTACCGGTCCAGACACCGTCAAAGAGCTGGGGACCTTCCTCCAAATTAAATCCCAAACCTTGAAAGTGATCATACCAGTTGGGATATTTGATAATCACCTTTACCTGAGGATTCACTTTCTTGGCAGGTTTCAGCACGAGGTCACGACCGGCCTCGGTCATCAGCTTCAAGCGGTAGTCCGTCCAGCTCTGCATTCCTTTTGCCTTTATTTCTATGTCGGACTTGCAGCTGGTGAAGAAGAAATCATCCAGAATAAACTCATCAAAGTGTTTCGCCGTGTGTTCCGCAATCTTTTGCACCATCTTGCGGTGTTCGGGATTGGAATAGCAGAATGTCTCGAAACTGTTTGCCTCGTTGATGGTATAGGTAATACCTCCAGCTGTCTCTATACCCCGGTCATGAAAGAATTTCTTTGCCTGCTCCAGAGTGGCATCCTCCACAACCAGCAAGTCCCGGTGTGTTTCCAGATAAATCTTGTCCACTTCCAACTGTTGTGAAATCACATTCCAGGTAGAATCCAGCCAATGGATGTCCTTCATCTTGTCTACCTCGTAAGCACGGACATAAATGGATACTTTGAAACTCTCGTAAGCTTTTGCCTGCATGGTCATATTACAAACCATGCAGAGCAGAAAAACTACAATTACAAACTTATCTACCTTTATTTTACTATTCATTGCAATTCAATATTTTATTAGACGCCAATACCATATACATAAACCACGTAGCATGTCCACCCAGGCAATACTCACCTTCCTGCCACAAGAACGGAAAATGAAGCAGTTCCGGTAGATCGGGACGAATCAGATTAGTACCCGGAGAAACTCCACCCGGGATATAAGACCAATCAGCACGATTGACACCATAGGCGGCCTTCATCGTTTCGGCACCAACCCCCGTTACAAAAGCTGCCTGGTTACGTCCCGGATGCATACCCAGCAGATACTGGACGGCATTAAAAATGTAGTCCGGTGTAAATAAGTCAGGATAAGCAGCATGTAAATAACAGTAGTTATAGCCCAAATGCTGAGGCTCCCATGAACCGGAAGAACGGTTACCTCTGTCATGCGGCACTCCATACGGAGTTTTACTGCTATACTCCTGATACATGGCCTGTAACTCCGGCAATGCCTTACGAATAGCCTTGCTGAAACGGACATTGCCCACAGCCTGGTCGAACCGTCCGATGAACCAGCCCGTCTGACGGATATTCTTGCAGATGAAATCCTGCTGCTGCAAAACGAAATCGCGGTACCCGGCTTCCTTCGTTGCCAGATAAAGCTCTACGGCGGCATGTACTTTCGTTGTCAGTATCCAATTGTTATCACAACGTGTAATCTTAAACAGCTCACGGGCTATTTCCAGACAATCTGCCGCCAGAGTATCATTATGTCCCTTCAGCACGCGTGAAATACCTGCCAGCCAAGCGGCCACCTGTAACTCACGTCCCGGATTGTCTTCCGTAAACACCCAACGGTCATCAGCCGTTCCACTGACATGATCAGTATGGGCCGAAGCATCTCCCAAGTGTGCATATTGCCGTACAGTAGGACACAAAATTCCTCTATAGAGGCGTCCCAATGCCTTCCAACCGGCTACTACGGTCAAAGCCCCGTTTTCCACTTGCTGTAACAAGTCGTTTTTCCCGTCAGGCTGGTGTATCTCTACAATCCGTTTTTCGAAATCAATGGAAGTCTCGTCCCAGTAGGCGCCGAAATTCTCACAAGCCATAGCGAGGATATAGGCTTCACCTGCCTGCGACTCCACACGCAGGTCATAATCGCCTGCATCGTGCCAACCGCCTACGTTCAATCCCGGAACAAGATCGCCCGGCTGATATTTGCACAGAGTAGAAGGTCCCTGGCTATATCCGTCAATGTGATTGATATTCGTTTGGGCCATTCGGGCATCGTCCTGGTGACAGAAGTCATGCCATACACGATACTTCTCGTTGACACGCATGTGACACATCTGTACCGGCAGGAAATATTCCACCTCCGCCTGCCAGATTCCTTTATCCCAAACATCCTTTGCAATACGGAACACCGGAGAAGCCACATCACCGTACATCACCTGATAAAGTCCCTCTTCCGTAATTTCCGTAAAGTCGAACTGCAAATAATGGTAACGCTGGAAATCTCCCCAATCCTTGGCAGCCTGCTGCTTCACCAGTTTCCTGCCATCGGCTGCAATACGGTAGAGGGCAGGTTGCCGGAAATCCGTATCCCGTTTGTCCAATTCGATGACAGCCACTTTCTTCTGTCCGGGATGATAACCCACTTGGGAAGTCTGTACTACCGGTGCATAGCGCCACTCCTTGGTAACTGTGGGACGGATAATCCATTTTACCGCATCCCCTTTCGTTCCTGCCGGAAATTCCGAACGAAGTACAAACCAACCGTTATTATGGTTTATCCGTCCGTCATACAGCATCAAATCCCCCTTCTCACTCTCAATCATAATCTTTGCCAACTCATCCTGCGGATTGAGCACAAACTTTTTTCCCGCGGCAAGAGGAGCAGAGACAATATCATCGGCAATCATCGGATTATAAGTCTTCCGGTCCAGAAGCAACTGGTCCAGGCTGGCTTTCCCCTTAGGATTGAAATCTCCGATATGTTCCATATTAGAGGTCTGCTTCATCGTGGGTCCCATCGCCTGATGAGGGAAAACGCCCGTCTGGTTATCCATTATCCAAGGCTTGCCCAACAAAGTAGAAGGCACCAACTCCAGATTGAAACCGAGTTTCCCGGCAAAGCGTTCCGGAACCGGCCGGTCCAAATCAACAGTCAATACCAAATAGTCCTTCTCCCCTTTCACCTTAATAGTATAGCCGAAAGCAAAATCCGGATAGAGCATCGGATTGAAACCCGCCATATGCTTGGACGAGTCAGGATAGCTCAGTGTGACACGGATTTCGTTAGCGACCTCATCCACCACCCGTTTCCGCATCTTGGGCAATCCCTGCCATTGTCCCTGCGAAATCTCAAAACGCACATCACCGCCTGCGGCCCTGCGGTCTCCATTCAAAACCAAAGTGACACCTCCCTGGTGTCCTTCGGGATAAACATCACTGAACACCATCACATTGGCCCCGTGGTTTTCAAAATACCCCGACGGGTTAATCTTGAAGTCCTGGGCTTGCAAACCTGCACAAAACATCAGCGATGCCGCACCTATTATCAATTTCTTCATACATATTATTTTAAACGATTATACATTTCCACTCCCAAACGTACCGTATGATATGGACAACGCCACATACTCACTTTGGGAGCTTCCTTTTTAGGCTCTCCGTCGAAACAGTCGCTATACCATTCCCCATATTCCTTGTCTATCATATGGTCTTTGACAAAAGTCCAGACCGTATCAACCGATTGTAGATAAACGTCACTCCCGCTGATTTGCCAAGCATTGACACAAGCTATCATCGTTTCAATCTGGCCCCACCATGAGGCATGCTTGGTTTTTCTGTCACCTTTCTTCTCGTAAATCATATAGCCTTTATCACTCATTCCTTCAGCCAGACAAGCTTCCGTCACATCCAATGCAAGCTGATTTGTCTGTTCTATCAGGTCCTGATTTTCCAGCGTACGGGCAGCCTCACAAAGCAACCATCCAGTCTCAACATCATGTCCGTAAGAATCCATTTCGACCAGACTATTCCACTCATTATCAAAGAACAGATTGAAATGCCTCCTTGACGGGTCGTAAATGCGGTTCATGAACAAATCGACGCAAAACTCAAGCCTTTTCTTCAAACTGCTGTCCTTCCAACACTGATATAAAAGAGTATAAGCTTCCAACACATGCAGATGGGCATTCATGGTCTTGGGAGCGTTATTATCATATTGCTCCAATTTTTCCCAATTTTCGGTAAAGGATTCCACATAACCGTCATATTGCGGTTCGCGACCTTTTTCTTCCAAGACATGATACAAACTAATAGCAGTTTTCAGACTTTCGTCGTTACCCGTCGCCAGATAGTGCTCTGCTAATCCATAAATAGCATAAGTCATGGCATAAGTATACTTAGAGGCATTCACTACTTCACCATCGGGGTTGACCAACCAATACACCCCACCGTTCTTCTTATCAATAAATGTATCGATAAAATAGCGCTGAGACTTGTTGGCAAGTTTCAGATAAGATTCATCTCCAAATGTACGGTATGCAGCAGAAAAACTCCACAGAATCCGGGCATTCAGAACCCCTCCTCTCGGAGCATCCACTACCGGAGTACCATTCCGCAATACAGTTCCATAAAAACCGCCGTCGGGAGCCACTGCATAATCCATCCAAAACGGCAACACGCTGTCCCTGACATTCGTGACAATCTCTGTACGCATGCGTGTCTGCATATCTGTCTCCCCTGAATGCGACCGGCAGCCTGCCAGACAAGACGCAACCAGCAGTGCTATCCAATAAAACATCTTCCTTTCCATAATTATTCTCTAAAACCGTCAAACTTTTCCTTGTATAACTCCCCTTTTATCAGAGACTGGTGTTCGTCGTCTCAAGTACTGGTGTTTATCATGTCAGACACTGGCTTTCATCACGACAGACACTGACATCTATCATAACAACGACCGGTGCCTGACATTTCACTCACAAATATTTTATTATTAAGTGTTTATCTATAATTTATCAATATCCCGGGTTCTGGTCTTCCTGATTGATGAGCGGATTCGTCAAAATCTCATTCGTCGGAATCGGGAAGATTTCCTGATAAGCCTCGTGCTCAAAGAAACGGAATGAGTCACCGGTCTGCAGACAAGCCTCTTGTGAAGAGTTGGCTGCTGTCTTCGGATATTCGGCGGCAAACCATTCTTTACACATACCCATACGGCACAAATCATGGTAAAGCGAGAACTCGGCATTGAATTCATGGCGACGCTCTATAATCAGCGCCACCTTCCATACCGGAGAAGTATAGCCTTTGGCTGCCTTATAGCTTGTATAATAGGTCTCTGCATCCGGCACTTCCACCGTCTGGGTATTCAACATGTCGGCGGGTAGGTCAGTCATTGTCGCTTCCATCTCCAGATTACCCCAAGCGCGGTTACGTATCTGACGTATCATGTTCCATCCGGTAGCGTTGTCATCTGTCTCGAAACAACATTCTGCATAGTCGAGCATGATGCCTGCATAACGCTTCAGAGTCAACGAAATCGGATTGAACACCTTGTTGTTCTCACCCGGCTTGCATCTCCAGTATTTCAAGGAATAAACAGTAGGCATATTTTCGGAACCTTGGAAAAGACCGTCAAAACCACTTGTCACCCCTACAGTCTGCCCGGTAATAGGATGCGTATCCCCTTTGGCAACAGCAGAGTACTGGCGGCGTTTGTCACCCGGTTCAAAGGAACGTACAAACTCCCAAGAAAGACAGAGAGAACCCCAGCCTCCCCATTCGGGTGCCGCACACATATATCCGTACCACATCATGGCATCTGAAGACGAATCGGCTCCCCAACCCATATATCCTTGTTCATGATACATCACCTCAAATACGGACTCTTTAGTCCAATGTGTATCCCAGGCATGAAGGTTACCGAAGCAGGGCTCCAATGAATAGGTTCCGCTGTCCACTATATCCTTCAGTTCCGTCTTGGCTTTCGTAAAGTCTTTCTTCAACATATACAGCTCGGCCAAATAAGCTTTGCAGAACCCCTTGGTTATACGTCCGTATTCACCATTCATGGGTAACCAATCCAGATGGTCGCGTCCAAAAGACAAATCTTCCTCGATAGCCGCATAAGTCTCATCCACGGATTCCGGGCGTGCCTTTCCTACCGAAGTAGTATAGGTTTCACCGGTAAGCAACATCGGTACCCTTCCGAAAAGTTTCGTCAGGTAAAGGTAGTTATAACCGCGGATGGCACGTGCTTGCGCTTCATAAACGGTCTTGGAATTGCTGTCCGCAAATATAGAGGCATCCGCTGTCTCCAGGCCAGCCAGGAAACGGTTTGCACGGTCCACTGCACGATAACTCATCCGCCATGCAGTCTCCAGGGAACCCTTATCGGGTTTCCAGGCATGACGCTGCCATTCCGCATCCCAACCGGAAGCCTGACAGTCCATCGTAGAATGGTTGGCAGCAAATACCTGAGGCTTGAATCCCCATGTCTCGTCATCACCGGAACCGTGCTGGTCCGTATAAAAGGTATCATAAAGTCCGTTCAGTCCGGAAAGAACATTCTCCTCCGTCTTAAACATGAAATCCGCCGGAAGAATATCGTAATGATCCACTTCCAAATAATCGTCACAAGACGTTACGGTGCTTAAGACCAGCACACCGATCAACAGTTTATATAAGTTTTTCATAATCATATTTTTTATCCGTTAGTATTAGAACTGTACACTCAGACCGAAAGTAACCGACATCGGGAACGGATAACGTCCTCCGTCAAATCCCGAATACAATACATTGGAGTCACCGACTTCCGGATCACCGAACTTATTGTACGAAGAAATGGTACATACATTGTCGACACTGGCAAATACGCGTGCATTTTCCATTTTCACCGGTTTCAGCACATTCTTCGGGAATGTATATCCTATCTGAATATTTGAAATCTTCAGATAATCCCCCTTCTGGATGTAAGCGTCGGACACACGCATATTCTTATTATAGTCTGTCTTGGTGATACGCGGATATTTGGCACCGGTATTCGAAGACGACCATGCATTATTGATATATTCCTTCAGTACATTCTGATAACCGCCGTCGGGTGCATAGACAGAGGTCAAGCGGGCCGAAGAATAAGAAAGGATATCCATACCGGCTACACCGTACAAGTTCATTGAGAAATCAAAGTTTTTCCAGGAAGCGGTAAGGTTCATTCCGTAAGTGAACTTGGGATATCCATTGCCTATAACAGTACGGTCGGCATCGGTAATCTGCCCGTCACCATTCAAATCAACAAACTTATAGTCGCCGGGCTGGGTAGTCTTGTCCTGATATACACCACTTTCAACTCCCTTTTCAACCGCCAGCCTATTCATTTCATCAATTTCGGCCTGGGTTCTGAAAATACCTTCTACCTTCCAGCCATAGTAGGAACCTACAGGATAGCCGTTCTGTGTAATGGAGTGGTTGTCCCAGTTGTCGCCATCTTGTGCTGAACCTGACTTGCTGAATATCGGATCGCCGCCTTCCATAGCCTCGTTCTTCAGAGTAGACCCATTCAGTCTTATGCCGATATTCCAATCGCTGAAGCTCTTGTTCCATGCAGCAGTAAACTCGAAACCTGAGTTACGGATATGTCCCGCATTAGTATAGACATTGGCGAAACCGGTGGAAGGACGAATCTGACGATACAGAAGCAGGTCTTTTGCGTCACGGATAAAGTAATCGGCAGAGAAAGAAAGCTCATTGTTCATAAAGGCAAAGTCAATACCGATATTTGTCTGCTCATTGGTTTCCCATTTCAGGTTGGTATCAATTTCTTTCTGCTGGGCGATACCGGCACCGTTAATCACACTCGAACCATTAAAGAACCAGTACATTGCATTTGCCGAAGACAACTGTGCAATGGACAAGTTGGTACCATTGCCCGCATTACCGGTCTGTCCCCATCCGGCACGCAACTTCAAGTTACTGAACAGTTCCAAATCCTTAATGAACCTTTCCTCGGAAAGACGCCAAGCTACAGAAGCGGAAGGGAATGTACCGTAACGATTGCCGGCACCAAAGTTCGAAGAACCGTCGCGGCGTACCGTTGCAGTCACAATATAGCGGTCGTTCAAAGTATAAGTCAGACGGCCGAAGTAAGAAAGGAATCTTGTCTTCAGGTCCAGCCCGCCATCCGTTTGCTTGGAAGAAGGATCATTGGTCAATGAAATTTGGCGGATGTTATCTGCCGGGAAATCGTTGGCACTGGAATTCAGCCAGGCACCGTTCGTATCGCTGGTAGAGAAACCGGCCATTGCACTTACGCGGTGGTGCTCATTGGACCAGTCATAGTTCAAGAACGCTTCCAGACCAAGTGAGGTAGACTGGCTCTGATTCAGCGAGAACGAGTCCTTACGGTCTTGAGTTCCAAAAGTTCTGTCATTGTAAGCCGTATAGCCATTATAACCTCTGGTATAATAATTATAGCTGGCAATGGTCTTGAAAGTCAATCCTTTGTACAAATCGAGCTGCAGAAAAGCACTGGCGAGCAAACGGTCCCATTTATTGATGCTGTCGGCAGTCCTGGCAGCAGCAACCAGATTGTCAGCTCCCTTGTTCACGTCACCGTTACCTTCTTTCTTGTAATGTCCCCAAGTACCGTCGGGCAACACAATAGGCATGGAATAGAAAACACCGTCCTCTACATAATCCATGGTTGGAATGGCTTGTGCATAATTTCTCAGGTTGCCTCCTCCCATCTTTTCCGAATGCGCATAGTTCAAGTTCAAGCCTACATGCAGGAAGTCTTTCACTTTGTGGGTGATATTAGCGCGTGCCGTCAAGCGTTTAAAATTCGATTCAATCACGATACCTTGATTGTTCAAGTAACCCAGAGATAAGTTGGCCTGGGTATTTTCGCTGCCTCCCGAAGCAGAAAGATTATAGTTCTGCTGTAATGCCGTGCGTGACATTTCGTCCTGCCAGTCAATGCTGTTCAGCCTGCCTATGTAATCCTCGCCATACGCCAGATTGGTCATGGCAATACCGTCATTCTTGACGGCGGAACGTACAGCGCTTGCAAACAAGTCCGCGTCAGCCACATCAATCTTATTCGAATTGAACTGAAGGGCATAGTTGGCCGAGAAGTTCACCTTTGCCTTACCCTTACCGCCGTTCTTGGTAGTAATCATAATGACACCATTGGCACCGCGGGTACCATAGATTGCCGTAGCCGAAGCATCCTTCAGAATTTCGATGGACTCTACATCATTAGGATTCAAGAAATCGATGGAAGTTCCCACCTGCACACCGTCCACTACATAGAGTGGGTCGGCAGAGCCATTCACGGTTGCCACACCGCGGATACGGATGGAGAAACCTCCTTCCGGGTCACCGGAAGAACGGATGACAGATACACCTGCCGCAGCTCCCTGCAAACCTTGTCCCAAGTTCACCGGATTCCGCTTCATCATCTCCTCCGCATTCACGGAAGCCACAGAACCGGTGAGGTCGGATTTCTTCATCGTACCGTAGCCCACAACAACCACCTCATCCAAGGTTTCGGTATCCTCCTTTAAAGTAATTTTCAGAGCATTCATATTCCCGGTTACTTTGACCGTTCGCGCCAGATAACCGATGTAACTGGTCTTCAGCGTAGAACCTACGGGACACTGCAAGGAGAAGTTACCCTCCAGATTGGTAATCATACCGTTTGTCGTACCTTCCACAATGACATTGGCACCGATGATGGGCTCGCCTTTCTCATCCACCACTTGGCCCTTCACAGTAACTACACTCTGCTGTACGACAGTGACACTTGCAAACGGCTGTACGCTTGTTGCAAAGAGAGGTCCGGCACATGCCAGCGATACTGACATAATGCCCAAATACTTCATCACATTTCTCATAAATACTAAATACTTAGGTTTAACAAATACCCCAATCATAAGTACAAAAGCTGTGCGACACAATTTTGTGCCACCTTAGAGGCACTGCCGTGCCATTGGGAAGGCACATCTGTGCCACCATAGTGGCACAGATTTCGGTAACTATATCCCGTTCTCTTCCATACCGGCTGGGGCGAATTCAATATAGATTTCCAAAGATTAAGTTCAGAAACTCAGGGAAGTTCCTTCAACCTTGTTCAACAATTGCGGTTTGGCCTTTCCGCAATCCACTTTCACAACCTGAATACGGTTGTCGGCAGGTAGACAAACCAATCCTTCCGCCTGCTTCTTGTCAGCACTGTATACCTTCAGATTCATTTTGCTCCAATCCATCTCAGCAGTGGACTGCACCAACTTCAGATGAGGAAGTACCGAACCGTCACGTACCAGCATGATTATCGGCAGACTGCCTGCTTCAATCTTATGCCATCCGCCTTCATACACTTTCTCTGTCTGGTAGTCTATCCACTTTCCTTCGGGAAGGTAAACAGTGCGACCAGTCATACCGGATTCGAGCAAAGGGGCAACCAGAATCTGCGAACCGAAGAGATACTCATCGTCCACCTTCCATGCTCCCGGATCATCGGGGAATTCTACAAACAAGGCTCTTAGCATCGGCAACCCCTTTTCTGTACATTCTTTAGCCTGAGCGTACACATAAGGCATCAGACGATACTTCATCTCTGCACTCTTGCGGAAGACATCCTGCACACGCTTGCTGTCGTACAACCACGGCTCTGTCGGAGGTGCCCCATGTGCGCGGGTATGGGAGGTAAGGAAACCGAACGGTATCCAGCGGCAATACAAGTCCTCCGGAGTGGATTTTACAAAACCGCCCATATCATGGCTCCAGAAGGAGAAACCGGACAAGCCGAAGGACAAGCCTGCACGAAGCGTACCCAGTAGTCCCGTGTTCGTAGTTGCAGCATCACCGCCCCAATGCAATGGATAGCGCTGGGAACCGGCCCATGCGGCACGTGCCCACATTATATTCTCGTTGTGCAACTTCTTGGTTATCTCGGACACTGCCATATCATAACGCACCGGGTAGAGATTATGCTCATACCATCCGCTCTTGCCAGAGGCATAAATACCGTTCAGTGGAGCAGCCTCGCCAAAGTCAACCTTGATGGCACCGACACCGATATTCAGCAATCCCGCCAGTTTGTCCTGATACCACTTTACTGTTTCCGGATTGGAAAAATCGAGCACAACATCTTCGTAGGGAAGTTCACCATTTCCATTCTTCACATACATGTCTTTCTCTATCAGTTCAGAGAAATAACGGTTTTTAGGAGTGAAATAAGGCAACTGCCACAAACATACATGGAAACCTTGTGACCTCAAATCCTTCAACATCTGCTGTGGATTCTGGAAACGGTTCTCGGAGAATTCATAGTCACACTGCCAGTCCACATCAAACCAGCCGGTATCGAAATGGATAACATCGCACGGATACTTGTTCTTACGGATATTGGCCGCTACATCATAACCTTCCTTTTCACTGAAATAGGTAATACGGCTCATCCACGTACCGAAAGACCACAAGGGGGGCATACCCGGCTTTCCTACCAAATCGGTGTACTCGTCCAGAATATCTTTTGGCTCGCCAAAAAAGACGAACAAATCCAGGTTTTCGTCGCCCATAAACATTTTGTTCAGCCCAATATAAGTAGCACCAAAATCACAAGTCACGGGAGCGGATGTATGCATAAACATACCATACCCCCGGTTACTCATAAAGAAAGGAATCGGTTTGTACATCTGGTCCGTCTCAGGTCCTTGTGGATCTGTAACAAACAGATTTACTTTCTGCCCCACTTTGTTCAACCCTGTAGCAGACTCGCCACAGCCAAAAATCATCTCATCCGCAGTTAAAGTAAATACCGGATTGATGCGGCGGGCATTGTCGCTTCCCCGCTTCACAAAACAGAACGGCGTGTATTTTACCTGCGTAGAGTCCGCATCACTCAAAGCGGCAGTCTGACTCAAGATACGTCCGGCTTTATCCTTCAAGACAATTCTCCAGGGATTCTTGTTAATCTGAATGGTTCCATAGTCGCTGGAATAGACAATCTTGTCATTCGTCTCGGTAACTTTCCAGCTTCCATCCCTGCCCGGTTCCTTTGCCAACATGATGGAAGCGGCAGGTTTAGGTTCCACCGGGGTCGTTAGCATACGGATACGTACTGTACGCGGAGTTACAAAGTCAATCTTGAATTTGAGGTCAGGGTCATTTTCATAGGCAGTGAAAGGGAAATCGAGCATTCTCATTTTACGGGGCTGTGCACCGTTGGTATTGAAGGCTTGGCGGGGCATCAGATGCCCGCGTTTCCAGTTCACCAGCCCTTCACCCGACTTGGCATCGAATGACTCCAAGTGGTCTGCAAAAAACAAGGTATTACTCAAGTCACGGAAATCGGCACTCATGTCCAGAGGTTGGTTCATCAGATACGAGGTACCGTCATTGACATGTGGCTGTGCCAACAGATTGCCGCCGGCAAACAACAGCATCGCCACTGCTAAAAGTTCTTTCTTCATACTATTAGGATTTAAATAATCTTGCCTGCAAATGTATTTTTCTTAAAGGAAACACAGATGCCTTAAAAATGTATTTTAATATCCGGTTTTGTTTCATAGAACCCATACAGGGCCATTGGAAACAAAATGCATACTATTTTTCACCAAACGGAGGATATCATCCCACGCGAATACGCAAATCTTCCCTTGCTCGTTCGGAGGATTATATCTAAGTTTGCAGTTACAATATTGTCAATCCTTCCAATAAAGAAAATACATGAAACAACTGCTTCTATTCCTTATATGCAACCTGGCCTTCCTCCTTACTGCTCAAGGTAACTCAGCGGAAATCCCGCCGGCTGTCATGTTCAAGCAGCTCTCTACAACAGAAGGACTCTCCAACAACAGTATCCGAAGCATCTACAGAGACAAAAGGGGATTCCTCTGGGTGGGGACAGAATCAGGACTCAACAAATACGACGGCTACTCCTTCCAGCAGTATTACCAAAACAACTCCGACCTGCCGGACGATGCCATCAGCGAAATCTTCGAAGGGCCGGACGACAATGTATGGATAAGGACTTCCAGCGGCTACAGTATCTATAATTATAAGACCGGTAAATTCGACAATGACTATAAACCCATACTCGATGGGCTGCAAATCCCCAGTAAAAACATTCTGAGGATGGGAAAAACCTCCAAGAATGAATTTTGGGCCTACGACTATTCCAAATTTTACATACGAAGCATGGACAACAGCTCCATCAAAGCCTATCCACTGGCAGTTGAAAAGATTTCAAGCCTCTATATAGGTGTCCAGTTCATTTATATAATGTACTCCAACGGTACCCTATACAGTATCAGCAAGCAGACTTCCGAAGTCAAGGAAATAGCCATTCCCGCCATCTATAGACCTTTGCTGGAGAATCATGAGCCACACATTTACATAGACCAAAACGAAAGCCTATGGGTATACACCTTCCAAAACAGCCTGCTTTTGCACAAGAACAGTTTTACACAGCAATGGGAGAACATCAGCCTGAACGATAATACCCGCATACAGTACAATCGCGTGCAACGCATCCTCGACCTGGGAGACGGCAACGTATGGATACTTACCAGCCATATGGGGCTGTTCGTTTACAACATCCTGGCCAAATCGCTTACCAACTTAGTGCACAACCCATTGAAACCGCACACCATTGCCAGCAACAATCTGAATACCATTTACCGGGACAAAGACGGAACCATATACATAGGGAATTTCAAACACGGTATTTCCTATTATAGCCCCACGTCCCAAATCATACTATGCAACAAATCCCTGGAATATGATGACATCCTGACCTTCTGCGAAGACACAAGCCAGGAATCCATTTACTACGGAACAGACGGTACGGGACTAATCCGACGCTCACTGGTGACTGATTCATACGAAAAAATTGCAACTCCCGCCAATATTGTAGTTGACTTATCCATCGACTCCAAAAACCGCTTATGGATAGGCACCTTCCAGAAAGGACTGCTATGCTACTCGAAAGGGCAAATCAAACAATACACAGTAAATAACAGCCAGCTTCTCGAGAACAATGTGTATACAGTAGAGGTGGACAAACACGGATACATCTGGATAGGCACCATGAAGGGATACATACAGAGGTTAAATCCGGAAACCGGGCAGTTTGACACCATCTTGTACCGTCCGGGAGAATTCTTTGTCCGTGATATGTACTATGACAAAGACAGCACCCTTTACGTAGCAACCAGAGGAGGACTCATTATTATCGATACGGAAACCCAAGCCTATAATATCTACACCGAAGCCGGCCGCTTCAAGGAGAACAATATGCTCACTGTCTATAAGGACAGCCGGAACCTTCTTTGGATAGGACATCCACACGGACTGAGCATATGGAACCAGAAGAACGACTCCATCTACTTCCTTGACCAGAAAAACGGACTTGCCGCCAATCTCGTCAGAGCCATCACAGAAGACAACAACAACCAAATGTGGATTGGCACCGGCAACGGCATCTCACGAATCAAAATAACAAACGATACATACGCCATCGTGAACTACTCCGCAAGCGACGGACTGATATGCAACGATACCAATGTCCACGCCATCCTCAAACTGCAGAACGGCAATATACTGATAGGTACCCCCAAAGGTTACCAGACTATCATTCCACAAGACATCCTGACCACAAGTTATGATGCCAACATTTACCTTACCGGTATTGAGCTCAAATCCGGAATGCCCCATCCGGACATCCTGAACGGCAGCTCACTTGAATGTGCACAACACCTTTCCTTCACTGAAAAGGAAAATTCATTCACTCTGTCCTTCTCTGCCCTCGACCTGGTGGAAACGGATAAGATAAAATATGCCTATAAGATTCATTCCAACTGGATTTATGCCGAAAACAACAAAGTAAACCTATCCATGCTGACTGCCGGAAACTATACTTTATCCGTCAAGGCATGCAACTCACAAGGCATATGGAGCCCCAACATCAAGGAACTGAAAATAAAGATACTCCCTCCTTGGTGGCGCACCTGGTGGGTCTATACCATATATACCGGTATCATTTTGTGTATCCTTCTGTCCATTATCCGCAATCTGCGCTTACGCCAAAAGCAGAAACAAATCATGCAAGCCATCGAGGTGGAAAATGAAAGGCAGCAGAAAATCAACAATATGAAACTACAGTTCTTTGCCAACATAAGCCACGAACTGCGGACTCCCTTGTCACTTATCATCAATCCGCTTGAAGAGTTTTTCGTAGACCATCCCGAATATCGTAAAGGTATTCTGGATATGGTCAAACAAGATGCCGACTATCTGCTGGAACTGATTAACCAACTGCTGGATTTCAGAAAGCTGGATGCCAAGGCTGAAACCCTGAAATGCAAACATGACAACATCCTTATCATTCTGAGTGAAATATTCCACTCTTTCAATCCGATAGCACAGAAGCGGAACATCAGCTATAGCCTTACCACTCCACAACATTCTGTCTTCATGGATTTCGACTATGACAAAATACGCAAGATATGCACGAACATACTGTCAAATGCATTCAAGTTCACTCCCAATAAAGGAAGCATCTCACTGGATATTGCCGTAAGAGGCACAAATCTGGAACTGACCTTTACCGACACAGGTTGCGGCATAGAAGATGAATCCAAGGAGAAAATATTCCAAAGATTCTATCAGTCTGGGAAAAACCAATCAAGCAACGGAGGCAGCGGCATCGGACTGCACATTGTTTCCGAATACGTAAAGATGCATCAGGGTACTGTCTGTGTCAGGGATAACCAGCCTTGCGGTTCCGTATTCCTGATTACCCTCCCCCTGCACCAGAACAGTAATGAAAGCAGAAATGGAGAACCAATCGAAAAACCGGAAATAAAGGAAGAAACCCATCCATTCACCATATTACTCGTAGATGACAACTACGACTTCTTGAAGTTTCTCTCTGAAAGTCTCGCCAGACAGTATCATGTATTAAAAGCCACAAACGGAAAACATGCACTGAATGTACTGGAAAAGGAAGATATTGATTTAGTGGTCAGTGACATCATGATGCCCGAGATAGATGGTCTGGAACTATGCTCAACCATCAAGAACGATATACGCTATTCACATATCCCCATCATCCTGCTGACAGCTAAAGCAAGCGAGGAGCATCAATTGGAGGGACTTGGCGTCGGTGCGGACGACTACATCACCAAGCCTTTCAATATGGAAGTCCTCAAGCTGCGCATCAACAAGATTATCGAGATGAACGTAAAACGGCAGAAAATATTCAATCAGGACATTAAAATCGAACCAAGCCGTATCACCATCACCCCTCTTGACCGGCAGTTGGTAGAAAAAGCCATCCGGATTGTAGAGGACAACATCAGCGAAACTGAGTTCTCTGTCGAGGAGCTGGCCAGCAGCCTGAATATATCACGCAGCTATTTCTACAAGAAAATGATTAAGATTACGGGCAAGAAACCCATCGAGTTCATCAGAACCATCCGCATGAAACGGGCACAGCAGCTCCTGACAGAAAGCCAGATGCAAATCGCGGAGATTGCCTACACACTAGGCTATAATTCTCCCAAAGTATTCTCCAAGCATTTTAAAGATGAGTTCCACATCAGCCCGTCCGAGTTCATAAAGCAGCAGGCTGAATAGTCACGTTATTTTGCCCCAATACATCCAACGCTACTAAAGCAGCACTCCGGTTGACAACAATCTCATTGGAAACATAAGAGCATTCCGCATCCGTAATAAGATTCATCCGACAAGAAGGGCACAATTGATTCCAATAGAGACTACCTTTGGACATCCGGCCCTTGCTTTATCAAGACCAATATCTGTCAGTTCCCCCCACACAATATTTGTCTTCGAAATATAGGCAAAAGACACATTCCATAACGTAATTGGCTACAAACAAAAACCATCTGTTTCCCAATTAGTCCGTATATTAGTGGAAAATTCTATAACTCAAAAATAGATACTATGAGAAAGAAACATTTCCTGTTTGCATCAGTCCTAGCACTGCTTTGCGGCAGCAGTACGCTGCATGCGCAAGACTTCAAGCTGACATCCTCCGGTTATTTCAAGAACCAGGGAGTCGACGTCATGGCTTTTGATGACATCTATCCCGAAGGACACCAGGGAGGAGTATGTATCATCATGAACGGACACCGCGTGGCAACGAATGGAGACATCCGACTGGAAGCCACCCCCGGACAATGGCAACCCGTACCGAAACAGCTCGACCGGAAGCTCGGCGACAACAGCATCACCGCCACGCTGTGCTATCCCGACTCTTCACGCCACCTCACCGGATTCAATCCGATGATTTACCCGGACCTCCACCTTATATATACGGTAAAAGTGGAAAGCAAAGGTAAGCACATCGAAGTGACCGTAGACCTGGACCGCCCCATTCCCCAGGAATTCATCGGGAAAGTGGGCTTCAACCTCGAATTCTTCCCAGGTTCCCTCTTCGGCAAGCCTTGGATTATGGACGGTCAGAGCGGAATCTTCCCGCAACAGCCCAACTCCCCCCTGATGACAACCCAACCCAACCATCTGCATACAGGAAACTACCATGACGGCAAGCAATCGCTGGCAGACATGGACAAACTGATAGGAAAAGGTTACAGCCCGATTGTGGCAGACGACATCATCAGCGAACCTTACGCCAAAGGAACCAAGTTCACCTCCCGACCGGATGACCCCTACAACAAAGTCACCATCGAATCATTGGGCGGTGATCTGCAACTGTTTGACGGCCGGATGAACCACAACAACGGCTGGTTCGTACTGCGCAGCAACATAAAGCCGGATGTCACCAAAGGCGCCGTCAAATGGATTATCACTCCGAACGTAGTGGCCGACTGGATGTATCAGCCGGTTATCCAGACTTCACAGATAGGTTATCATCCCGCCCAGGACAAGGAAGCTGTCATCGAAATGGATATACGTGACAATAGAAAGGAAACGGCACAAATCATCCGTATCGATGCCGACGGCGAAAAGGTTGTCAAGAACGTCACTCCTGCCAACTGGGGAAAGTTCCTGAGGTACAACTACCTGAAGGTGGACTTCACGGATGTGAAGGAACCGGGACTTTATAAGATCAAATATGATACTTCCGTGTCCCCCATCTTCCGCATCGACAATGACGTATATGCCCGCGGCGTATGGCAACCCGTACTGGAATATTTCCTTCCCGTACAGATGTGCCATATGCGCGTCAACGAGAAGTACCGCGTATGGCACGACTGCTGCCACATGGACGATGCCCGGATGGCACCGGCACACAACCATATCGACGGCTACGACCAGAAAGAGGGCCTGTCCAAGTTCAAGTCCGGTGAAGTGGTTCCCGGAGTGAACATAGGCGGCTGGCACGATGCCGGAGACTTTGACCTCCGCATCGAATCCCAAGCCGGAGAATCCTATATCCTGGCATTGGCCTACGAAGCTTTCCGACCGGATTTCGACGTGACTTCCATCGACCAAATAAACCGTGTGACGGAAATCCACCAGCCCGACGGTAAGAATGACTTGCTGCAACAAGTAGAGAACGGCGCCCTTACGGTAGTCAACGGCTATCTGGCACTGGGACGTCTCTACCGGGGAATCATCTGCAACGACCTGCGCCAGTACGTACTTCTGGGTGATGCCGCCGCCATGACGGACGGAAAAATCGGTAATGAAGACGACCGTTGGATATTTACAGAGGACAACCCCGGACGGGAACTGTCGACAGCTGCCCAACTTGCTGCCGTATCACGTGTATTGAAAGGCTTCAATGATACATTGAGCGTGCATTGCCTCGACATTGCCCGCAAAGTATATGCGTCTACCGGAAGCGGCAACAACAGAGCCTTGTTCCCCAAAGTGCAGGCAGCCGTAGAACTGTACCTCACCACGGGCGAACAACCCTATATGGACTTCATCCTGGACAACCAGGAGCTCATCACCAAGCAGATAGGCCGCATCGGCTGGTACACGGCACGTGTGGAAAAACAGTTCGCACAGATGAAGAACAAGAAAGCCAAAGCTTTCTCCACCGCTTTCCGCAAAGCTCTGACCGGATACAAACAAGAACTGGACAAGCAAGTGCAGGAGACTCCCTATGGCGTTCCCTACCGTCCGAACA